>Ga0272441_10001266_pt1 | contig 54109 bp, 32 predicted proteins | sample SSMProp6N_FD_193582 | JGI IMG/M metagenome (GOLD analysis project Ga0272441, IMG submission 193582) | Marine sediment archaeal communities from Little Sippewissett salt marsh, Falmouth, MA, United States - SSM-Prop-6N | ecosystem: Environmental > Aquatic > Marine > Wetlands > Sediment ...
AATCTGAAAAAAAAGTATTTTGTATGTTAGTAAGTTTACCAGAATCTTCAGATAGTGAAATTGGAAAAATAATTGGAGTTTCTAGACATACTGTATCAAGATTAAGAAGAAACTTTGAAAATGAAAATTTAATTAGAACAGTTAATTTTCCAAACCTAAAAAAATTAGGATTTGAAATTTTAACATTTTATCATATTAGATTTGACCCTCGAAATCCTCCAAATTTTGATAAAGATGAAGCTACATCAATGATAAGTGACTCAACAATTCTTTTTACAAGTAGAATGTTTGAAGCATTTATGTTATCTGTACACATTGACTATGATGATTATAAGAAAGACTCTAATAGAATAATGCAATTTCTAAAAGAAAAAAGATGGGTTGCAGAAACTCCTATAGTAAAAACGTTTAGTTTAAGTGATTTGTATTTTATAAAAGATTTTAAATTTACGCAAATTACAAAAAAAATATTAAATTGTAAAGTAAATCTTGAATAGTTCTTAAATATGTGAATTTTTATTCAGTTTTTCATGAAACTTTTTGAGTATAGGGGGAAGGAACTGTTTGACAAATATGGAATTTCAGTTCCAAATGGCAAGCTGGTAAAAAGTGAAAAAGATCTATCAGGCTTAAATTTTCCATTTGTTTTAAAAGCACAAGTCCCAATAGGTGGAAGGGGCAAAGCAGGCGGAATAAAATCTGCTGATAATTTAAACGATGCAAAAAAAAAATTTTCAAAAATAATGGGCATGGATATTAAAGGATATGCCGTAAGAAAAGTCCTTGCAGAGGAAAAAGTTGCAATTAAAAAAGAGCTTTATCTAAGTATTACTTTAGACAGATCAAAAAGAATGCCTCTCATCATGGCAAGCCCAGAAGGAGGCATGGATATAGAAAGTGTTCCTGACAATAAGATTTTCAAGGAATGGGTAAATCCATTAATCGGCGTACAACCTTTTCATATTCGTAGGATTGTTTCTAATTTAGGATTGGAAAAAGATGAAGGAAAAGAAGTTGCAAAAGTTATTTCAAAGATTTATAAAATGTTTAGAGAATATGACTGTGAACTAGTAGAAATTAATCCATTGATTATAAAAAAAGACGGTGGTGTTATGGCGCTTGATTCAAAGGTAAACATCAATGATGATTCACTATATCGACATCCTGACATAAAACCTGAACATGTTGAATTAACTCCACTCGAGAAAGATGCAAAAGATAAGGGTATTGCTTTCATCCAACTGGACGGGAACATCGGAGTGATTGCAAATGGTGCTGGTCTTACAATGGCAACACTTGATGCACTTACAAATTATTCTGGTAAAGGCGGTGTATTTTTAGACCTTGGTGGGACAGATGATCCTGAAAAGGTGAAACAAGCATTTACTCTTATGAAAAAAGCAAAACCAAAGGTCATATTTTTAAATTTATTTGGTGGAATTACTAAATGTGACACTGTTGCAATTGGGGTAAAAGATGTAATTGTTGAACAAGGGATCGATTGCCCTGTTATTACTAGAATTAAGGGATGTAATGAAGCTGAAGCAAAAGACATTTTAAAAGATGCAGGGCTTATTACAGGAACAACACTTCAGGATGCTGCTCAAAAGTCTTCGGATCTAGCGAGGTGAAAAAAAATGGCAATAATTGCAGATAAAAATTGTAAGGTTTTAGTACAAGGAGCAACAGGACATCAGGGTGTCTATCACATAGGTGCAATGCTTGAATTTGGAACAAAAGTTGTTGCAGGAGTAACTCCAGGTAAAGGTGGTCAAAAAGTTCATGATGTACCCATTTATAATAACGTACTTGAAGCAGTTTCTGAAAATGATATTAATACATCACTTATTCTGGTTCCTGCTCGTTTTGCAAAAGATGCAGTTTTTGAAGCACTTGACAACGGAATAAAAACGGTTGTGACAATTACTGAAAACATTCCATTTCATGATGCAATGGAATTTGTTCATTATTCAAAATATAAAGATGCAGTTTTAATCGGCCCGAATTGTCCAGGGATTGCAAGCCCTGGTAAAACAAAGATTGGTATTTTACCAGGCGATATTTTCAAAAAAGGAAATGTGGGAGTTGCAAGTCGTTCTGGAACACTTACATATGAAATAGTAAATTCATTAACAGAAAAAGGCATTGGTCAGAGCACTTGTGTTGGACTTGGTGGAGATCCAATTATTGGTACAACATTTATTGATGCACTAGAAAAATTTGAAAAAGATAAAGAAACCAAAGCCGTAGTGTTAGTTGGTGAAATTGGTGGAACTGCAGAGGAAGATGCATCAGAGTATATAAAAGAACATATCAGCAAACCTGTCTTTGCATTCATTGCAGGAAGAACTGCACCACCAGGTAAACGTATGGGACATGCAGGAGCAATAATTGCCCGTGGAAAAGGAACTGCTGAGTCTAAAATAAAGGCATTTGATAAAGCAGGAGTAAAACTTGCAAAGTTTCCTACGGATATTGCTGATCTGATAGAAGAGTCTGTTTAAAAGACTCCTTAATTCTTTCTATTGAGGCGTCAATATTTTCAAGAGTGGTTGCATAAGAAAATCTTAGATATCCCTCTCCATAAGGACCAAATGCTGTTCCTGGTAAACATGCCACACCTGCTTTGTTTAATAAATGATCAGCACATTCTTGTGAGGTCATTCCAGTTTTCTTTATATTTGGAAATGCATAGAATGCTCCTTGAGGGGATAGACAACTAAACCCAGGAATTGAATTAAGTCCTTTTACTATCCTATCTCTTTTTTCTTTAAATCTTTTCATCATCTTGGGAATGAAACTTTGATCTCCAGTCAATGCCTCAACACCAGCCCATTGTGTAAATGCAGCAGTACATGATATCGCACTAACAAGAAAGTTTTCAAGTCTTTTTGCCATTTCAACAGGAGCCACCATAAAACCTAGGCGCCACCCGGTCATTGCATAATATTTTGAAAAACCATCAAGTAGAATTGTTCTTTTTTTTGCCTCATCTAATGCAGTTGGGGTAAAATGTTTTGATTCATAAGTCATTTTAGAATAAATCTCATCTGAAACCACAAAGATATTATGCTCTTTTGCAAGTTCTGCAATTTCATCAAGTTCTGATTTTGTCATAACTGAGCCTGTTGGGTTTTGCGGGGAATTAACAATTATTAGCTTTGTTTTATCAGATATTCTTTCTTTTATATCATCTGGATTCATACGAAATTCATTTTCTTCAAGAAGAGGGACTAATACTTTTTTTGCACCTAAAAATGATGAAACAGATCCATATGTTGGATATCCTGGATCTTGATAGATTACTTCATCACCAGGATTCACTGTTGCAAGCATTGAAAAAAATATACCTGGTTTAAGCCCAGGGATAATTATTATTTGTTCAAGGTCAGGTCGATACCCTCTTGTTTTTTCGACTTCATCTTGAACTGCTTTTCTTAATTCAAGTATCCCAATCGATGAAGTATAATGGGTTTTTTTATCCTTTATTGCATTAATTCCTGCTATAGCAATATTATCTGGAGTTTCCATATCTGGCTCTCCAATTTCAAAATGAAGTATATTTTTACCCTTTCTTTCAAGTTCATGGGCTTTTGCAAGTACTTCAAAAGCCGCCTCTCCATAAATTCCACTAGCTCCCTTACTTAATTTAGGCATATTCTTTCCTCCTAATAATTCCCTTTACAAATTTCTCTAATCCTAGTTTACTGAGCTTTTCCATTGTAGGAAAACCATTTTCGTCCCAACCCCTCATTAAATAATACTCTTTCATACTTTTTTGAAATTCTTTTTGTGATAGTAAAACTCCCTTTACAGGGCCTTTTGTAAAAGGATCATTAAATAACCTCTTCGGAAGTTTATCATTATTTGGATCATGACCTTCTCTTAGATTAAAAAGTCTAATCAAATTCCAAATCCTTTCACCGCATTCAAGATAACTTTCGACTGTATGATCAAAACCTGTTGATAGATTCCACATCTCAACACAGTTTTCTTCAGAAATTGGTGCAAAATCACAAAGAACAAGTGAAAAAAATGCAGCCCTTTCATCTTGAACATCTTTTACAATTCTTGCCTTTCTATTAAAAGAAAACCTTTCAAGATCAGGATCAAATAGTTCTGCTTTAACAGTCCAAGCTCGCTGATGACATGCACCTCTATCAGAAGTTGCATAAGCAATACCCATTCCAAAAGTCCCTCTAGGATCATAACCAGGTATTTCCAAACCATTTACATGAACTGCAAAATCTCCAGAATTTTTTCCAATAACCTCTGATGCCCCCTTAACTCCTTCTCCTAAAATGTCAGCCAATTTATATCTTTTATAGGCAATATCCTCTATTAAAATAGCTAGTTCCTTTGCCTTTCCCCAACCAATATCATTTCCATTAAGATCTTTTTTTGAAATAATACCTTTCTCATATGCTTCAATTGCAAAACCTAAAACACCACCAAGTGAAATTGTATCCATTCCAAGTTCATTACACCTACTAGTAATATATGCAACATCTTCAATTGATCTCATTTTAAGATTTGAACCCATCAAAGCAATAGTTTCATATTCTGGTCCTACCAATGACACACCTTTGAAAGGCCCTGATTTAATTGATGACTTATTCCAACAAGCAATAACACAATTAAAACATGCACCTCCCTTATCAACAATCCTTTTTTGCATTGTTTCAGCATTTATTTTTTTTGCATGTTCAAAGTTTCCTTCCTGGTAATTTTTTGTAGGGATAAAACCTTCCTTATTAATCAAATCAACCCAATAAGGTGTACCATATTTTCGTCTTTTAGGAACAAAATCATTTTCTTGAATCCTTTTTAAAACTTCTTTTGCTTTAATTTTAAAATCTTCAGGATTGTGAATTGGTATTTTTTTTGTACCTCTTATAGAAATTCCCTTTAAATTTTTAGAACCCATCACTGTACCTGTACCACATCTTCCTGCATGCCGGTGCCCATCAAAAGTTATCGCTGAAAATTTAACCATATTTTCCCCAGCAGGACCGATAACTGCAGTTCTAACCTTTCCTTCATTCTTTTGTAAAAAATTGTGGGTTTCTTGACATTCCTTTCCCCAAATATGTGTGGCGTCCTTAAAAATTACTTTTTCATCATTAATTGCAATATATACAGGTTTTTGTGATTTTTTTGTAAAAATTACAAAATCCCAACCTGCTTTTTTCATTTCCATTGCAAAAAATCCACCAAAATGAGAATCTACAAAAAGACCAGTTTGGGGAGATTTTGTAATAACAGTCCCACGCCCAGAAGTCTGAGCAGATGTTCCAGTCAAAGGTCCAGTTGTAAATATCAAAATGTTTTTTTCTGAAAGTGGATCAGTTTTTGCCGGAAGTTTATCAAATAATATTTTTGCACCAAGTCCTTTTGCACCAATAAAGTTTTTTGCATCTTTTAAATTTGTTTTTTCAACAGTTGTCTTTTGATTTTTTAAATCAATTAAAAGAATTTTTCCAGTATATCCACCGCTCATAATTTCAACTTCTAACTATTTTTGGAATTAATATCAAGTAAATCTATTAAAAGGGCAAATCCAGTTTCACGACGACCTGCACCAGGTCCAACTATTGTTACAGGGCCTAATTCATCAGTGTTAAAGGTAAGTGCGTTTGTTGCATCTGAAACACCGGATAATGGGTCATTTAAGGGAAGTTTTACAGGTTTAACACTTGCTTTTACAGAACCATCTGATTTTATTTCTGCACTACCAATTAGCTTCCAACGTTTTCCTTCAGATTTTGCATCATCAATATCCTTTTTTGTAATTTTAGTAATTCCTTCTCTTTCAACATCTTCCCAGCTAATTTTCTTTCCTAAAACAATATTTGTAAGAATTACAACCTTACCAAGAGCATCTAATCCTTCTACGTCTCCTGATGGATCTGCTTCAGCATAACCCAGTTCTTGTGCTTTTTTTAATGCTTCTTCGTAAGATTTTCCTGCTTCCATCTGTGTCAAAATATAATTTGTAGTACCATTTAGTATTCCTTTGAAGCCTTTTATATCATTTCCAGCAAGAGAGCACCGAGCAAGATTCAAAGCAGGAGTTCCTGATAAAACAACTCCTTCAAAACCATAATAAACATCCTTTGATTTTGCAAGTTCTAATATTTCCAAGGATTGTTTGACAACTGGTCCTTTATTTGTTGATACCACATTTTTACCTTCATTTAATGCAGTTTTAATATGTGTTAATGCAGGTTCACCAGTCTTAACATCTGTATAGGTAACTTCAACTATTGTATTTGCATCTGTCTTTTTTATTGTGTCAATACTATTAAAACCTTTAATACCAGTTGGATATTCATCGATTTTTTTACCAGATTTTACAAGTTCAAGTATTTTTTTCATATCAAGGCCATTTTTATCATAAACAGAACCTTTTATCTTATCAGAAATTGCAACAACAGTCCAATGAAAATCAAATTTTTTTTCAAGCATCTCTTTTTTTTCAATTAAAATTTCAGAAAGCCCTTGCCCTACAGTTCCAAAGCCGATAAAAGCAAGTTTAAACAGCACGAATCTCCCTCTCTTTATGATGAAGATTTGGTGCCGCAACAAATGATAACCCTTTTTCTGTTAAGGCTTTTGCAGTATTATTAATTGCTTGATGTTTATCTAAATAATTTTGGAGCATATATTGCATTTCATCTTTCTCTTCAATTTCTTTTCGGGGTCTAAAATAATCTAAAATATCAGTCGGATGTTCTCTTTTAGGATCCACATCAACTTCGGCACCTTCATGTTTTGCACTAATATTTTTTACTTTGGGTGCTATTTCTAAAAGTTCATCTCTTCTATCATATGGTTGAATTACAATACTTTTCCAAGTTTCAAGAATGTGATGCTCAAATCTTACAAAATCTTCAAGACCTAATGATTTTCTAATATCACCGCTCAATTCTATCGTCCAATTATTAACTGAATTTGAAAAATTAAAACCAATTAAAGAAGTTGAACCATCTTTTCTTGAAAACAATCTCGCTGCCATAAGAGTCCAAAATACTGCATATGGATTATCATTTCCAAGATATACAGAAATTTTGAATTCTATATCGATTCCTAATTTATGTAATAGATATCCTAAAAATATTGTCCCTGGATTAATATTTAGAACTTGCTTAACTCCATAATTAGTATTGTAATATAGAAATTCATCAACCCATTTAATTGGATAATCATTTGGTTCACCAACTCCACCAAAATAACCAGTTATTGTATCAGGCCCACCGAGATGAATATTTGATCCGTCTGTTCCTTTTGTGTCAAGTGTTTCACACCAACTAACTCCAAGTATTTGCATTGCAGCAGTCATTGCAAGTAAATCATTGTCTTCCTCTTGTTCTTTCATACATCTTACTCTAATAAAACGCCCGGGCATAAGTTCTTTATTTTCAACAGCCCTTCGAGCTTGTGCCATAAATGCATCAAAATATTGACATGCACTTATCTCCAGAGTTATTGCATATTCATCATTAAACTCCATATCATCTACTTTATCACCTAATATCTTTCTGCGGTATTCATCAATCGTGATAAATGCACCTTTTTCTTTTTGTTCAATTAACCATTGTAAGTCTTTAACATAAGGTGAATTTCTTTTTTGAAGTCTTTCCATTAAATTTTCAAGTTTCCTTGCGTCTTTTGCCTTTTTATTAATTTCTTCAGGACCTCCATATTTCTCAACAATATTTAAAAAGTCGTTAATAATTTTATTATTTGGGTCTCTGATAAAATTATTTATTTCTTCCAATCTTATATCATCTATTATAAGTTTATTGCGTATATCAAGGGTCATATTAGTTTCCTCCCCAAAGTGACCACAAAAAAAGTGGTAAATAGCAAAAGTAATAATTATATAATAATGTTTGGTTTCTATAAAAATTCAATATTTGGTGAATTAAAATGATCATTTCACAACTAAGTATTTCTCCAGTTGGAGAGGGAACAAGCTTAAACAAATACGTAAAAGTTGTTATAGATATATTAAAGGAGAATAATATAAAACATAGAATAAATGATATGGCGACAGTTATTGAAACTGAAAAACTTTCGACATTATTCAATGTTGTAGAAAAGGCTCATAAATCTGTTTTAAACAGCGGAGCTAAACGAGTAATAACAGAATTAAAAATTGATGATAGAAGAGATAAAAATGTAAAAATTGGAACGAAAGTAAGTTCATTAAAATGACCCTATAAATATTCAAAACAGTTATATGCAACATTTTCATTCCCAGTGGCGGGAGTGTATTGTTGTGTCATCAAAGAAATTAGTTGAAATTGTATTCCATGGACGCGGTGGACAAGGTGCAGTTACTGCCGCAAATTTACTTGTCGCAGCAGCGTTAAATGATGGAAACAAAGGTGTACAAGCATTTCCTTTTTTTGGAGCAGAAAGACGCGGTGCACCAGTTAGAGCTTTTGCGCGGATTTCAGAAGAAGAAATTCATCTTAGAAGTGAAATATATAACCCAGATATTGTAATTGTTCTGGATGAAAGTATTATGGATATTGTTGATACGTTAAAAGGATTAAAAAAAGATGGAAAAGTATTGATTAATACTACTAAAAAACCTGAAGAGTTTAATTTTTCAAAAGAGTTTATTGTTGCAACAGTTGATGCAACTGGCATAGCTATCAAGCATAATATTCTTGTAGGAGGTATTCCAGTTGTAAATACGCCTATTCTTGGTGCAGTCCCCAAAATCTTGGACAGAGTTACTTTAAAATCAATTCAAAATAAAATTAAAACGAAATGGAAAGAGGATTTGTCAAAAATTAACGTTAGTGCAACTCAAGATGCTTATGATCTAGTGGAGGTAAAATCATGAAAAAATATGACTGTGTAACAACTATATCATATCCTAAAAAAGGAGCCATGGGGAAAACGGGTAATTGGAGAGTTTTCATCCCAATTCTTGATAAATCTAAATGTGTAAAATGTCTTAGGTGTTGGATTTTTTGTCCTGAGGCAACAATAATTCGAAACAAAGATAATACTGTTGATATCGATTATGATTATTGCAAGGGATGCGGGATATGTGCAAATGTATGCAAAGTTAAAGCGATAAAAATGGAGAGGGAGGGAAAAAGAAAATGACATCAGTTATGATTGATACAGGAAACTACATAGCAGCAAAAGCAGCTGTTATGTGCAAGCCAGATGTCGTAGCTGCTTATCCAATAACCCCTCAGACAACACTTGTTGAAGGAATTGCAAATTATGTTGAATCTGGTGAATTTAAAGGCGATTATATTTGTGTTGAAAGTGAACATTCGGCAATGGCTGCATGTATAGGTGCAAGTTCTACAGGAGTAAGAACTTTTACAGGCACATCTTCTCATGGTTTACTTTTAATGCATGAGATGCTTCATTGGGCAGCACTTGCAAGACTCCCAATTGTAATGTGTAACATTAATCGAGTTATTGGCCCAGGTTGGAATATTTGGTCTGACGAAAATGATTCGATTTCTCAAAGAGATACCGGTTGGTTACAGTTCTATTGTAGCAGTAACCAGGAAATATTTGATACGATTATCCAATCCTTTAAAATTGCAGAACATGCAAAAGTTTCTCTTCCTATAATGATTAGCTATAATGCCTTTATTCTATCACACACCTCAATGCCTGTTCATGTTCCTGACCAAAAAGATATTGATGCTTTTTTACCTAAAAGAATTCCCCAATGGAAATTAGACGTTGACAATCCAATAACATTTGGAAATATTATTCTTCCTCATGAATATGAAAAAGTAAGAAAAGATATGCAAAAGTCACAAGAATATACAAAAAAATTAATACCTGAAATTGCTAGAGAATGGAAGAAAAAATTTGGAAGATTTCATGGAGATTTACTTGAATATTATAAGTGTGATGGAGCAGAATTTATTCTTCTTTCAATGGGTGCAATTGGTGCCGAAAGCAAGGTTGCTATTGATAATTTAAGAAAAGAAGGATTTAAAGTAGGTCTTGCAAGAGTTAGAACATTTAGACCGTTTCCTCAGGAGGAAATTTTAAAACTCAGCAAAAAAGCTGATTTAATTGCAATTGATAGAAATATCTCAGTTGGTATGGAAGGAGCATTATTTACAGAAATAAAAGGTTCTCTTTATGGAAAGTCAGATGCAAAAGTCCATGGTTTTATTGCAGGTCTTGGCGGAAAAGATGTAACATTCGGCGATATCGAAAAAATGTGTAAAAAGGCAATAGATGGAAAAACAAAAGACCATCAAGTATGGTTTGGACTTGAGGAGGGGTAATCTATGGCAATAAAAGATTTACCAGTTGAAGAGTGTTATATTCCCGGAAGTGCTGCCTGTCCAGGTTGTCCTGCAACAATGGCTATGAGAACAGTCTTTAAAGCAATTGGAAAGAAAATGGTAATGATAGTACCTGCTTGTTGTACAGCAGTAATAGAAAGTCTGCATCCTTATACTTCCTTCGATATTCCAACAATGAACATTGCTTTTGAAGCAGCGGCAGCTGGTGCAAGCGGTGTAGAAGCAGGGCTTAGAAAATTAGGTAGAGAAGATGTTACAGTCGTTGCATGGGCAGGCGATGGTGGTACCTACGATATTGGTATACAAGCATTATCAGGAGCCCTTGAACGAGATACTAATTTTATTTATATTTGTTATAACAATCAAATATATTCAAATACTGGAATTCAAAGAAGTGGTGCAACACCTTATGCTGCATGGACAACAACTACAGTTGGTGGTAAAACTGAATTTAGAAAAGAAATGGGAGAAATAATCCAAGCCCATCATATCCCATATGCTGCACAAGCTTGTTCTGCCTATCCTGAAGATCTTTATAAAAAAGTAAAAAAAGCAAAAAGTATCAAAGGACCAAAATACATTGAAATTATGGCACCGTGCCCTCCAGGTTGGCGTTTTGGTATGGATAAAACTGTTGAAATGGGTACACTTGCAGTTGAAACTGGTGCATGGGCTCTTTATGAATTTGAAAATGATAAGGTTACTTTTAATGGAAAAAGTAAATTAATTCTCGAAGGAAAAATTGATCGTAAACCTATTGAAAATTGGATTATGTATCAAGGCAGATTTAAACATCTTTTTAAACCAAAAAAAGATATTAAAAGAATTAAAGATATTCAAGATCATGTAGATAAGATGTGGGTAAGATACAGAGCATGTTATCTTTAGATGCGGAGTGTGATTGTAAAATGGAGGTATCATTAAATGTATGCAAAGGAAATGGTAAAACAGAGCCTCCCCCTAATCATTTTTTGTGGATTAGGCGCAATAGTTGCAGGAAGCACTCTTGGCTTGATGACTGATTTGCTTAGAGAAATTCCTGGTCTTATTGTGGTAATTCCAGCAATAATTGCTATGCGTGGAAATATTAGTACTGCTTTTGGTTCACGTCTAGGATCAGCCTATCATCTTGGTGTAATCGACGCAAATAATCTTTGGAACGAAGAACTTAAACAGAATATCATCGGCTCACTTTTACTAAGTTTCTTTGTTGCAATTATTATTGGTATTCTTGCTTATATTACTTCGATAATTCCTCCAATTAATGTTTATCCTAACCCTATAAAACTCATTTCAATTGTTATAATTGCAGGTATTTTATCTGGTGTCATTCTAACTATTATGACCATTGTAATTATCTTTTTAGTATTCAAACGTGGATATGATCCTGATAATATAACTGGACCTGCACTAGCTACTTTTGGAGATATTATAACTATGCTCTCTATTTTCGGAAGTGCACTTTTAATAGAGGTGATAATGTGATTTATAGTTGGAGAAAGATTGTAAAAACTGGACTTCCTCTGCTTTCACTTACTATTTTAATTGAGATTATTGCAGGTCAAATCCTCCAAGGCAAACAGGAGTCATTATTATTATTTCCAATTTTTCTTATTTCGATACCTGTAATTAATAGTGTTTCTGGAAACATTGGCAGTGTGCTTGGTGCTCGTTTAGCATCTGGACTTCATGTTGGATATATTACTTTAAGTTTGAAAGATAAGGAAATGCATGATAATTTTATAATTTCGTTATTAATTGGTTTTATAACCTATTTTACACTAGCGATAATTATTTATTTTATAGCAGTATTTGGAAATTTACTAACAGAGGATATTGCTTTGATAAATTTTATTATGATATTTCTCTTAACTGGTGTATTACTAATTTCAATTGTTGCTTTGGTAAGTGTTATTACAGCTTTTTTATCATTTAAAAGAGGTTTGGATCCTGATGATATGGTCGCGCCTGTTGTTACAACAGTTGCAGATGTATTAGGTATTTTATTTTTATTTATTATAATTGGAATTTTTGGAGTTGGCATATGAAAGAAAAAAAGAAATTAAAAATATTTGGTAGATTACAAAGGGCACCTAAGGAAAAATGGAAAAAAGAAGAATTCAGTGAACTAGAATATAAACCAACAACAGTAAAAGAACTTCTTACAGAAATGAAAGATATTTCTGAATTAATTATTGATTTAGCATATTCTGCTGTTTTATTTGATAACGAAGATATCTCTGAAGAAGTTAAGTATCTTGAAGTACAAATGGATAAACTAAATTATGACATTAGAATGATGGCAATGATGGCTGCTCGAACAAAAGAAGATGCCGAACAACTTGCAGGAATTCTTCAGGTAGCAGAGGCTGCAGAAACAATATCAAATGCGGCTGGAGATATTGTAAAACTTCTTACAAAAGAAAAAACAGGGCCAATTTTACCTAAAATATTAAAGCAAGCTGACGAACAATTATTTAGAATTAATATTTCTAATAAATCAAAGGCATGTAACCAAAAAATTGGTGATTTAAGAGTTGAATCTGAAACAGGTATGAGAATTATTGCAATTAGACGTGGCGATTGTTGGATATACAATCCTCAGTCAGATACAAATTTGCAAGCAAATGATTGGCTTATAACCCGTGGTACAGATGAGGGATATAAAGAATTAAATAAATTTTTACATGGAGAGCTGGAGGTACTTGAATGAATGAAAAAACAGTTGAAGATATTGTTCTGGAAATCAAAGATAAGTCCGAGCTTATGATCGATTTAGCATATTCTTCATTACTTTATAATAACAAAACCATTGCAAAAGAAGTCTATGATCTTGAAGATCAAATAGATAATCTATATGAAAATCTTCAAAAGCGTACCCTTGAACTGGTTGAAAATAAAAAATTAAGTGTAAATGATGCATTAACAGTACTCAGACTTGCAGAAACAGCTGAGAGAATTGCAGATGCTGCTCAAGAAATTGCAGATATAGAACTTAGAGATGTAGAACTTCACCCTATATTAAAAATGAGTATACGAGATTCTGATATTGTTTTCACAAGAGTTGAGGTAAAAGATAATACAGTTTTATGCAATAAAACGTTAGGGGAATTAAAACTTGCAAGCGAAACAGGTATGATGGTAATTGCTATGAGACATGGTAACAAATGGCTATATGGGCCTAATAAAAATACAAAAATTGAACCGCACGATATTCTTTTTGCAAAAGGACCGGAGGATGGAGAAAAACATTTAATAGATCTTGCAAATGGTAAAACAGAAGAGATTTAAAAGTAATATAATTAAAATACTTTTTTTATATATCTATTTGTATACAATATAACTAAATTGGATTTATATGAGAAGAAAGATATTCACAATAATTATTTTGATTGTTACAATTATCAATATTTTATTAGGTAGTATAATAATATTTAATATTCAAATATTAGAGACCCCAGAAATAACAATAGATATTGAATTATCAATTTTAGATACAGAGAAAGCTGTATTGAAAACAATTATCGATGTAAATAACACAAATGATTTTGAAATAATAATGAAAAATATAAAAATAATTACTACAAATCTAGAAGGATATGAAGTTGCCCAATTATATATTAAAGGTGGAGCGATAAGCCCAAATAATAATAAAACCTATAAAAGAGATATTATAATATCTTTTAATGAACATAATTCTAAAGTTTTAACTAGTAAAATTACTGGCGAAGTAGGGGCAAATTTCTTTTTTATTCAAAAAACATTACCTATAAAATTAGGTGTTGTAACTAATTTTGAAAAAATTATAAATGAGCTTTCAGCACCAATTTTTAATATTAATGTTGACTTTGATAAAATAGAAAAGGAGGGTATAAAATTAATATCAAAAATAAATGTATATAATCCAAATTCATTTGATTTATATATCAAGAATATTTCAACAATTATTGAAAGTGAAAAAAAAGAGACAATGGGTAATCTTAAAATTTTTTATAAAAAAATTCCTGCTAAAAAAACCACTCAATTAAATTGTAGTGGAATGGTGCTTTTTAAGGCATTAGATGCAAAAACTTTGACGTTAAATTTAAGCGGATATGCTGGAGCAAAAATTGCAGGTTTTGATAAAAATGTATCTTTTTATGTAAAATCATTTATTAACATTCCAGATTTAGATAAGCTTTTTTTATCTGAAGAAAAACCAACATTTCTCTCAATAAAATTTGATGAAAAATTTACTTTACAAGGCGTTATTATATATGTAGGGTTAGAGATAAATAACACCTACAAAGTGGATCTTGAAGCAAGAGACCTTGTATTTAAGGTTTATACTGTAAAAGGAGAAGCATACAATCTAATCGGTAAAAATGATGTAATTGAAAAAATTAATGCAAAATCTGGTAAAACAGGTATAACTACAACAGATATTTTTATATCTTACAAAAGACTATTATCTATAGACTGGTCAACAGATTGGATAATGGCATCAGTAACCGGGAGAGTTGGAATAAAAGGAGTAAACCAATCAGCTCTTCTTGAAATTAGAGGCTATCAAAGTTTACATCCATTTAAATAAAATTTCTTATAATAAACGTGTACCATATTCATCTACACTGCAAAAGTATATCTTTCCGAAATTTGAAAGTATCCTTTTTAGCTCATTTATTTTTCCCATTGCAAATATAGAATTTCCTAACATACACATACTTGCCATTCCATAATCATTTGCAGCTTTAATTGCCTTTAAAACATGTTCATTAGATAAATTTGTTTTTTCAGTAAAAAATTTTGATAAAGAAAAAAGGCGTTCAATTGAAGGTTTTTCAAGTATTTTTTTTGTACAAAGTTTACCGTAATTTGCAATATTATTAAATTTTGTTGAGTCGCCTAAAATTTTTTTTGTATTAATTTTTTTCCCTATCACACATAAAACTAAATCATAATTACCTGGAATATGTTCAATAATTCCCCATGGAGGAAGACCTGGACTTTTTCTTATTTCAATTCCGCCGAAGCAAATCGCTATAACATCACCAAGACCTGTTCTAAGTTGAACTTCTGCAAAATGGGAAGCTTTCATTGCCTCTTCTTTTGGTATATTAAAAATTTTTGCAGCTGCATATGTTGCACTTAAAGCACTTGCGGCACTCATTCCAAAACCTTGTTTTACAGGGAGAGATAAGGTGGTTTTTACAATCATATTAATAGGGCTATTTCCAAGTAAATATTTTAATGCAAGTTTAGTAACAAGTGCATTTGATTTTTTATTGTTAACATATACCTCAAAATTTTGAACTGTTGCATTTTCAGCATAAACCTCTGAAATTGCACCTAGAGAAATGTTAATACCAGCTCCCCTAGAACCAGTTCTTGCTAAATCGTTATTGAAAACTGGTTCAAAAAACCCAGAAATATGACCCGGAGCAAAAGCTATAGCCTTCATTTTTTCACGCTTTATTTAATTGTATCTAAAATATAGTTGGCTAGTATATCTTTTTTACCTTTTTTATGAAAGCTTTTTTCTTTTCTATCTATTATCCATATCTCATTTTCGTCTTTATCAAAACCTGATATAGTATTTGCAATAACAAAGTCAAGTTTGTTATTCTTTAATAGATTTTTTGCTTTTTCTTTAAGTTTAGTTTTACTATCTTCAACTTTAAAACCTACAATTATTGCCTTTTTTGCTTTATTTCTTAAGAGACTGATAATTTTTGGTGCAGGAGATAATTCTATTACAAGTTTTTCTTGCCCGGAGGGAATCTTTCCTCTATATTTTTTAGGAAGATAATCAGAAAGAGCCGCACAGATAATAATTGCATGAAAATTTTTTATATCATTTGTTTTTAACAATTGCATTATGTCTTTTATTGACTCAAAGTTTACTGTTTTTATGTAGTTTGGAGGTTTTTCTTTACCTCGTCCATACCATAAAGTAACTTCAGCTCCTCTAAAAAATGCATTTTTTGCAAGTGAAATTACTGTTTTTCCAGAACTCCTATTAGTTAATATTCTTATGTCATCAACAGACTCAGCAGAAGGCCCACCGATGATTAGAATCTTTTTATTTTTTAGATCTTTTTTACCAATTTCTAAAAAAACATTTGATATTATTTCATTGATATCTGCAATTTTTGCTTTATTATTTTTTATATTTGGTTCTACAAACCTAATTCCATTTTTTTTGCATTTTAATATATTATCTTGGATAATCTCATGATCATACATTGAAATATGCATTGCTGGAACAATCAATATTGGAATTTTTGAACCAATTGCAGTTGTTGCAAAAGTTGTAACAGATGTGTCATCAATTCCATAGGCTATTTTTGAAATTGTATTTGCCGTACAGGGGGATATAATTAGTAAATCTGCCTTATCTATTACTCTACCACAATAAAAAACATGTTCAGTTTTTCCACTAATTTCAACAATTGGTTTATTTCCTGTTGCAAACCATAAGGAGTCGGGATGTATTATTTTTGTTGCATTATAACTCATTACAGGGATTACCTCTGCACCATTTCTTATCAATTCTCGAGATAATTTAACTGTCTCAACAGCAGCAATACTACCTGTAATAGCAAGAATAATTTTTTTATTATCGAGTCTTTTACTTTTAACTCCCCGTATCTCATCTGCAGGATGCATTAAGATCACAAAAAATAATTTATCTTACAACTAAAACTGAAATACTTGCATGCCTCACAACTTTGTCAGTTACGCTACCTAGTAAAAACCTTCCTTCTTTTCCATAACCTTTGTAACCAACTATTATTATATCTGAATTGTATTTTTTTGCAGAAATTAGAATTTCATCAGCAGGATCACCTGACTCCACAGCAACATTTACCTTTGAAACATTATTTTCAATTTCATTTACAATTTTTGATAGAGATTCCATAGCCTTTTGTTTAAAACTACCTGATTTTACTATTGTACTAAGATCAATTGTAGGAAGTAACATTTTTGTAAATGATGATTCAGCAAGTTCAGCAGGTACAACTGTAAGTAGGGTTATTTCATCATCTTTATTTGTACATCTAACAGCCATATCAATTGCTTTTTTTGAAGCTTCAGAACCATCATATGCAACAAGTAATTTTTTCATAACAATCAACAAGCGTTAATATGAGACCTTTCTAAAAACATTTCGTATTATTTACATAAATAAGAAATAAACTCTGAAAGAGGCATCCCTTTTTCCCATTTCATGATATAATTACCTGTTTTGCTTTTTAATAACTTAGGTAATCTTCTATGAACAACATTTGTTATACCTTCAAGACAATCAATATCAAGTGTAAAAATTCTCCAAGAATCCCCATGTTTACCTTTGTTACGAAATGCATATATTGGCAAAGATTTTGTTTTTTCGCATGTCTTTTTCATTAATTCGGCCTGCTTTTGTAATTTGCCACCTACTGTACTGAAATGAAGAACATTGCCGATACTTGTTTTAACTTCTGTAAGGAATGTAATATCACCTCTTGTTGCTACTAAATCAATTCCAAAAGATCCAGCTGCACGGATTACGACAAAGGGTTTTTTAGAAATTTTTGAATAATTATCTTTTTCTAATACAGAACAAGTTTTTGTTATCTTTAACAGAGTTTTTGTCTCTCCTTCAAGAATATTCTTAAGTTCTCGTTCATATTGACTTCCGCTCATATACAAAAAAAGTAAAATACAACAAAAGGTTTTAATGTTTGGGCATATAATATACATTTTAGATAAAAAAAGGAGAAAAAAAATGAACAGAGATGTATTAATCAAGGAAGCAATGAAAACAAATATTGCTAAGGTAACACCCAACACAACAGTTCTAGAAGCAGCACAATTAATGAAAAAAAGAAATATCGGAAACGTAATTGTTGTGGAAAATAAACAACCAATTGGAATTTTAACTGAAAGTGATATTTTGAAAAAAGTTGTAGCAGAATCAAAAATTGCAAAAGATGTTAAAGTTAAGGAAGTAATGAGTACACCAATAATTGTTATTGAACCCTATGTATCAATTGAGGAAGCAATGAAAACTATGGGAAAATGTAATGTAAGACGACTTCCGGTTATAGAAAATGATGAACTAATAGGAATTATTACTCAGAAAGATATTTCCAGGATATCACCGATTCTTCATGAAATATCCAGAGAATGGTATAATATAACTGTTAGAGATGAAACTCATTATAAAAAGCAGGTTTTTTCAGGAAAATGTGAAGATTGTGGAACACTCTCAGCAAATTTAAAAAATGTAGATGGACGTCTTCTATGTGAAGATTGTATAGATCAATTAGGATATGAAACATAAAAACTATTTTAAATAATAGGGATGGAACAAGATGAAAGTAAAAGATATTATGACAAAGAAAGTTATAACAGTTGACAAAGATATAAGTTTAAAGTATGTCTTAAAATTAATGAAAAAACACGAAATTACAAAAATTCCTGTTGTTGAAAATAAAAAAATTATTGGTATGATTACCGATAATATAATTTCGTATAAACTCGGGTCTATTCGTAAAAAAGGAGTTCCTGCTTCTCGTTTATATGCCTCTTCTGTTACTGATAAAAATATTGAATGTATTTCTAAAGATACCGATGTTAAAAATATTTTAAAAAAAGTTGGTGAACCAGGTCCAACTATGCTGTGTATCGCAGAAAATGAAAATATTATAGGAGTTCTAACAAAGGCAGATCTTTTGCCACTTGTTAAAAGTAAAAAACCACTAAAAAAAATTATGAAAAAAGAAATTCTTACTGTATCATCAGATGATAGAGTAATACATGCTAGAAGAATTATGATTGATAAGGATATCGCAAGATTGCCTGTTGTTGATGAAGGAAACCTTGTTGGCATGATATCTGATAATGAAATTGCCTTTGCGCTAGCAAAATTAAAAAGATCATTTTCTATAGGTAAACAAAAACATAGACTTGATGAGCTCTATGTAAAAGATGTCATGAAAACTCCTGCAATTTGGACAGACCCAAACATGACAATTTCTAAAGCAGCAAGTATAATGTTAAAAAGAAATGTTGGAGCTTTACCGATTTTAAAAAATAATAAACTAGTTGGTTTAGTCAGTAGAACAGATTTATTAAAAACAATATCTCTCTAAAAGGTTTTAAGCAATAAATAGATTCAATTATTATAATGAACTACTACATTCCTTCAGATGAACAACTAGAAAATGCTTTAAAAAATATTTTAAAAAAATTTCGTGTAATCCAATCACAAAATAGACTAACAAAGCTTGTTAAAAAAGAAATTGATACAAAAAAGAAAAAATATGGTGTTACTGGTAGCAGACTTAGAAAAATTGCTATTAATAGCGATTATATAAAACTTGAGATTCATTCTAGAAAAGGAGACCCAAAAAAATTAATGACAAAATGTCCTGTTTGCAAAGGATTATTAAAACGTGTAAAAAACCAAACAATTTGGGGAGGTAAAGTAACTATAGAATTCAATTGCCCTAATTGTGGATATTGGACCGGAAAGAAAAAGAGAATACCAACTAGATATGTTTTTCATCTTGAAAAGAAAAAAATAAAATAAATTTACGGATATCCGCCAATTTTTAAAGAGGGATCTCCAATTAATAGCCATTGTTCGACATTTTTTACAATAAGTGCATCACCAGTTGATGAATTATCGAGCCAATCAATAGAATTATCATCTAAGAGTTGAGTGATTGAACCCTTCCAATATTGACCTAGGAGTTTTGAATTATTTTTGTTATATTCTTTGAAAAAACCAAGATCAAGAAGTTCACAGCCACCTGTTTTGCTATCTATATCTGGTGACTCATAGCTAAAAGCTGTAGAGGCGATAACAGCTATACTTCCACCTGCTGCTTTTTTTGTTAGAGCCCAGCCCCAGCAATAAGGTACATGATATCTAAAACGACCTCTCCAAAATAGCTTATACGTATAACTCAAACTAGCATTAAACATATTATTAAAACAACCACTACCTGATATACAAACAGGGAGTTTGTTTCTATTTCTTAAAAAAAATAGATGAAAGAGTTGGAAATAACCAATCCACTCATTATCATCTGGTGGATGTGTAACCCATGTTGCTGCGTTTCCATGACCTGAAAACCAGACGAAACCACTTCCTTTATTCATTTTTTTTACAACATCAAAACCATTTTTTAATGAACCATCAGAAGCCCAAAGTTTAATTGGTTTGAAATCTTGCATAACGTCAAGACCCATCTGTGTATAAACCTCTCCATCATAATATTCAGTTTTATTAGGATATGTATCACCTGCCACAACTATCATTTTTTTGAACCATGAATTACAGGCTTGTTTTTTTTCATAGTTTATTATTTTTTTAACAATTGTTCTTAATTGGAAAATATTTCTACAAGGAAGTCTGCCAACAGCTATGTCTGGATACAAATCAGGTATATCATCTGCAGTTTTGTTAAATTCCCATTCACCAAAAATACCATCATTATCAGTATCCCAACTAGAAAAATTGCCGTCTGTATCATATATATCAGCAAAATATAGATCACTTAAAAATTTTTTTTCATCTATATTATCATATGGTCTATGTAAATAGGAATATCTTACTGGTATCCACCATGTTTCTTTATCTGTCTGATCTTTTCTACCGCCAACGAGCAAAACATATTTTATACTACATCTTTCAATTTCATCTTTAATAAAATATTTTATTTTTTCTGCTTTATCTCTTCCAAGACTACAGATTTGGTTATAAATTTCTTTGGTATCAAATATTTCTGTTTTTATATTATATTTAGTTTTGTGGTTGATAAGTGGTTGTAAATATTTTTTAAATTTTTGTGGTGATATAATTAAAAGGTCATAGTTGCCGTTATTTATTTTTATTTTTTCAATAGTATCTTTGTTATCTAAAACCGAGGTTGGTTTACTTTGTATATTAATTACAAAAATATTAAATATCATTGTAAGGAGCAAAAATACAGAAAATACTTTCTTGAAAATTTTAATTTTAGATAATTTCATAACATAAATATAATAATTTCTGTATTTATATATATTTTTATTGTTAGTATTAAGTTTTATTAATAAATAGAATAAAAATTATATATTATTGAGGTATATATTTAATTATCACAATGAAAAGATTAATTATTATTACGGGGATTATAATTCTTTTTTTAATACCATCTCTAGACTCTATACAAGCCAATATAAAAAACGATAACCAAATAATAACTATTAGTTCTGAACAGTATAACAAAGGATACCGATATAATACTCAGGGTTGGATTTATATTCATATTGAAGGAAAACCATACGAAAGAGGGTTTCAACATGGATATTTACTTGCAAATGAAATTGTGGACCATATTAAAAGAATGATTTACATATTTCCACAAAAATTATCATGGCATATAGCAAGATTTAATGCAAATCGACTATTTTGGAATAAATATCCAGATGAATATCAACAAGAAATAAAAGGAATTGCTGATGGATGCGCAGAAAGAGGAGGAAAAATCTATGGTAAACCAGTCAGCTATAAAGATATTTTAACTTTAAATGAGATGTATGAATTGCGTTCTCGTTTTAGAAATTCAAATATTTATCCACTAAGATTAAAACATAACTGGTTTTATAATAAATTAAAAGGGATAATAAAACATTTATTTAATATAAAATCTACGGATTTAAATATAGAAGAGTCAGCTAATAAATGTAGCGCATTTATTGCAACAGGTGATAGAACAACAGATGGACAAATAGTAGCAGCTCACAATACAAGAAGCTTAGCATCTAATAGTCAGTGGTACCATATGTTTATTACTGAGCGTTGGAATGTAATGCTTGATATTAGTCCCTCAAAAGGTTATAGGTTTTTAATGTCAACAGCCCCTGGTATGATTTTTAGTGATGAAGATTACTATCAAAACGAAGCAGGTATGATTCTTATGGAGACAACATTAGAACCACAAGCAGTATTCAGAAGGCTGGGTGATCCACTTGTTGTAAGAGCTAGAAAAGCAATTCAGTATTCAGATAATATAGATAAGATGGTAGATTTTTTTATAAAAAAAAATAATGGTTTATTTGCAAATGAATGGTTGATGGGCGATACGAAAACAGGTGAGATTGCATCTCTTGAGCTTAGTGCTTTTAATCATGCATTGAAAAGAACAAAAAACGGATTTTATTCGTCAGTAAATAAACCTAGAGATGATAAGGTTAGATGGGAGTTAAACTCGTTTGGATTGGGGATCATTGGAAGGATAATTGCAAAGGAATATAAACCCTCAAAAAGAGATATATCTTTTGAAGAATTTGAAGAAGAATATTATGGAAAAATAGATGTAAATCTTGCACGTAAAATAATGTCAACTTATCCAATTAATGAATTTTTAGAAAAAAAAACTATGATGTTTGATTGTAAAGTTACTAATTCAAATTTGGTAAAAGATTTTGGTATATGGACATTTATGGGAAATCCTGGAGGGGGTGATTTTCCTGCAAAAGATTATCCATTGTACACCAATAGAAAGGAATACACTGATTTGCCATCTTGTGGATGGATACAACTATATTGCATTGATGAATCAAGCATTTTCAGAGGAAATAATCAAAAATCAACAAATGATGAATCAAGTGAAATAATTTGGGAATTTAAAACAGATGAAGGAGAGATCGGTAATGCAATTTATTCATCACCAGTTTCAGACGAAGAAAAAATTTACATTACCTCTTGGAATGGAAACATCTATGCAATAGAAATTGAATCAGGGAAAAAAATTTGGGAAACAAATATTGGATGGAGTAGTGAATCAACTCCACTAATTGTTGAAGATAAAATAATCGTTGGTTCAAGTGACGGTTTGTTTTTACTAGATAAAGACAATGGTAAAATTATTTGGAAAAAGGAATTTAGGGCTATTTCAACAAAACCTGCATTCTATGATAATGTTGTTTATACAGGTTCTCATGATGGTAACGTATATGCAATTGATATAGAAACAAGTGACATTCTATGGAAATTTGAAACAGAAGGTGAAATACATTCGTCACCTATCGTTTATGAAAATAGCCTTTATTTTGGTTCAAACGATGGATATTTATATAATATTGATTTGAAAAACGGTTTATCTATATGGGAATATAAAACAGGTAATGCAATAATTTCTTCTCCAATTATATATAAAAATTCTATATATTTTGGTTCCTGGGATAGCAACCTTTATTCATTAGATATAAAAGATGGTAAATTAAACTGGAAATTTACTACTGGGTGGGGAGTAGACTCATCACCTTCAATTAGAGAAAATACAATATTTTTTGGTTCTCAGGATAATAATTTTTATGCACTTGATGCAAATAATGGTAATCTAAAATGGATTTATCCAACTAATGCTGGAATTAAATCATCTCCTGCAGTATACGGTGATTTTACATTTTTTGGATCAAGTGATGGAAAAATATATGCTATAAATTCATCAACAGGAAAATTAGAATGGAGTTTGGCACCAGATTATTATATTGAGGGAATCTACAATTATATTACTAAACCAATTGTCTCCTCACCTTATACAGACGACGGAATGATATTTGTTGGATCTGTAAATGGAAATATATATTGTCTTAACGCAAAAACATTTGAAAGACCATCTGAACAAATAAAAGAAGTTATTAATATACCATTAGAAACCTGGTTTTTTATGATAATTTCGCTTTTATTTGTTGTAATAGTTACTGGAGTTACCCTTTATTTTAGTAGGAGGAAAAATTAATTGAGTGTTTTAATTCTTGCTTTCATTTTTTATCTTATTATTCTTGTATTTATTGGTATTTGGTCATCAAGATTTAATAAAACTCTGGATGACTTTTTAATTGCTGGAAGAAAATTAGGGACATGGCCTGTTGCAATAAGTGCCCAAGCTTCAGATATGAGTGGTTGGCTTGTTTTGGCTCTTCCAGGTAGAGCTTTTGTATATGGAGTGAGTGCGATATGGACTGCTGTGGCTTGTGCACTTGGGACACTTTTTAATTGGAGTGTTATTGCTAGAAGACTCAGAATATTTACAGAAAAATTAAGGGCACTGACAATTCCTGATTTTCTTGAAGATAGATACAAAGATGAAACACATACTATACGAGCAATTTCAACAATAATTATTGCTGTTTTTATGGTTGCTTATGTATCTGCTCAACTTGTTGCAAGTGGAAAAATTTTAAGTGAAACCTTTGGGTGGGGATATCACTCTGCTTTAGTTCTTGGTTTTGCAATCATTACTTTTTATACATTAATGGGCGGATTTTTTGCTGTTGCTTGGACGGATGTTTTCCAAGGATTACTTATAGTGGCAATTTTAATTGGTCTACCAATTGTAGGGATTATAAAATTAGGTGGCCTGGGTTCAATTTTTGAAAAAATTGGACAAATAGATATTAACTCAATATCACCAACCTATGGTTATGGGGGCATTCTTTTCTTAGTATTTGCATTTGCCAGTATGGCCTGGTTTTTTGGATATCCTGGCCAACCTCATGTGCTTACTAGATATATGGCCATTAAAAGTGAAAAAAAGATATGGAATAGTACCTTAATCGGCATGGTTTGGGTAATTATTAGCCTTTGGGGAGCAGTATTTATTGGAATTATTGGACTTGCTATGTTTAAAGGACTACCCGACCCTGAAAAAGTTATGCCAATGCTTGCTACAAGTCTTCTACCTGAGTGGATTGCAGGTATTGCTATTGCTGCAATTGTTGCAGCAATTATGTCAACTGCTGATTCGCAGCTACTTGTTGCAACCTCTTCAGTTGTAGAAGATGTTTATCATAAATTAATTAATAAAAAGGCTGATCAAAAAAAACTATTATATTTTAGTAGGATATCTGTGCTTCTTCTTTCAGTTGTTGCCTTTATATTTGCAATACCTGGTGAAAATAGTGCAATATATTATCTTGTTGCGTTTGCATGGGGTGGTCTTGCTGCCTCCTTTGGCCCTTTGATAATTTTATCTTTATGGTGGAAAAGAGCAACCAAATGGGGAGCAATTGCCGGAATGCTTTCCGGAATGATTACCGTATTTATTTGGGATAAAAGCGGAATTAATGCATTGTTTTCAGATGAACTAATTATCCCTGGTATGCTTCCAGCTTTTTTTGTTTCTTTGTTTTTTATTATAATTATCAGTTTTTATACTATTCCACCTAAGACAAAAAAGCTGTTTGATTATTAAAAAAAATTATTACATTTTTGTATATTTTTTTACCCGCTTAACAGGAGGTATATGCAACTGCATATGCAGGTTATTATCGATATATTTAAATAATAGTATGTGTATTTCTCATCTTACTAGTAATAAGGGATGCGTGATGGGATGAGAATAGATAGAAGATTAGTATTAATAGGGGTAATGCTAGTAGTTTTAAGTATGACTATGGCTACTCAATATGCTCATACTAAAATTAGTTATTCATTTACAATTGTACACCCTAGTGATGCTGATATTAGGTTTATAGGATCTGATAATTGTTCAGATGACGGCACGAGATGTTTACGTGTGCTTAATAATGATACAGCTAGCGTATATTTAACATTACAATTAGGAGAATTGGCTCCAAATTCAACAATGAACTATACTGCTGCTTTTGGCATTGTAAATGAAGAAGAATTTGTTGTTAATATTACACATTTTACTATAACAGGAGAAAATACAAGTTATTTTGATATATGGGTTCATGGCGACAGAGATGAAGATTATCCTGATTCAGGCGATGATGCAACAAGAGTAATGGTTATTAACAATGGTGTTCCATCTTATACTGCAAGCTCGTGTGTGTGGCAGCTTGCAGCAGGAGATAAAAACCCTGATACTATGTGTAATGATACTACTGCAGGAACTCCTACTCAACTTAGTACAATATGGGATGATACTGCACATATTCAATATTCTATAAACGATAATAATAACTCTGAAAATGATACAGCTGATTTTGTTTGGGTAGGAGTATCAGTTACAGTTCCTGCTGGTGCAGTTCTTCAAACAGCTACTGGTACGTTAGTTTGTCATTTTGAGTCAACATCAAGGAATTAATAAATAGTCTTTATTTAATGAGATTATTTTTCTCTTCTTTAAATGTAATACAAAATAGATAAGTCTCGTAATATTATTAAAATGTTTTATAAAATTAATATAGGAAGAGTTAAGTTATTAGGGATTAACATCTGCATATTGTGAAATATATGCACCTGCTAATTTTCTGCATAATTTGAAATATATGTAACTGCACATGTATATATATATCTGTATTTAAATAATAGTAAACGTATATATGCTCTATCTAGGATAAGGGATGCTTGGCAAGGGTGAAAATAGATAGACGTTTAGCCATATTTGGAGTATTAATTGTGGTATTAAGTACTACTATGGGTACCCAATATGCACATACAAAAATAAGTTATTCTTTTACAATTGTTCATCCAAGTGAAGTAGGAATTAGATTTATAGGATCTGATAATTGTTCAGATGATGGGGATAGATGTTTACGAGTTGTAAATAATAATAGTGGACTGTCTTTAGAATTAGGTGAATGGCTTCCCAACTCAACAAAGAATTATACAGCTGCTTTTGGCATTGTAAATGAAAACCCATATACGGTAAATATTACCCATATAAATATTACTGGAGAAAACATTAGCTTTGTTGATATATGGTTACATGGAAATCGAACAGAAGATTATCCAGATGAGGGAGACTGTGGAACTAGAATAAAGGTTGTTGAAAATGGCATTTCTTATTTTGGCAAAGGTTGTTGTGCATGGCAATTAGCACCTGGTGATGATAACACATCTACAATGGATGGTCCCAATGTTTTAACACCTTGGGATGAAACATCACATATTAGATATTCTAATAGTAATACAAATGCAGTAAATATAACAGACGACTATGTTTGGGTAGGGGTTTCTTTAAATGTACCCAATGATTCAACACTTCAACGTGCTACAGGTACAATAACTGTACATTTCGAAGCTGACACACATTAATAAAAAAATCTAGTAAATAGAAAAATATTTACTGCTTTATGCAATTTTTTAAAATATATATTTATCATAATAAACATTTTTAGTTATCTTATAGTATATCTAAAAAAAACACAAAATATATATATTCTAGTATATATGACTATAAGCACGGATGGGTACATGCCTCTAACAAGGAAAACTAGATTTTCAGGGAGTAGTATTGTTGTAACAATTCCTAGTCAGTTAGTTGAAGCTTATGATATTAATAAAGGGGATCTCGTTGAAATAATTCCTTATAAAAACGGTGAAATAAGGATTAAAAAAGTAGAAAACAATCATTCTTTTGAGGGGGGAGAATGAATAAAAAAATAGCATTTCTAGCAGTGATTATCACGATATCAATTTTAGTAAGTGGATTTCAAAATAGTATGTTCTATGGTACTCAATATATGGAAACAAAATCTGAGTTTACATTTTCAGTAGCATCATCTGTAGACTGGTACGACTGCAACTGGTCCTACAGCAAAAAAATAATAATAAACCATGATAAAGTACAATCAACACAAACCAACTATCCAGTATTAATCTACAGATCATCAGATACAGATCTAGCAACTAATGCACAAACAGACGGAGGAGATATAATATTTATCGATAGATATAACACAACACAGTATAAACATGAAATTGAGAGCTATAACAGTGGAATAGGAGAGCTCACAGCATGGGTAAAAATTCCAAGTCTCTCTGCGGGTTCAAACACAATACTATACATGTACTATGGAAATCCAACCTGTAGCAATCAACAAAACATAACAGCAACATGGGATTCAAACTTTAAAACGGTACAACACTTAAACGAAAGCACAGGAACACTTTATGATTCGACATCAAACGACAACGACGGAACAAACAACGGAGCAACATACAACTCATCAGGAAAAATAAATGGATCATATGATTTTGATGGAAATGATAATATAACAATAAACAGCGACAACAGCTTAAACATAACTGGAAGCATAACACTAGAAGGATGGGTAAAAGATCCACCTTTAGAAAATATAGACAAGCAAGAGAACAAGATTAGAATTATTGATAAAAAAGATGAAAAAATATTAACTTATCCAAGTAAATCATTTACAGTAGAAAGAACTATTTCAACAGATTACGCTGACGATGCTATATTTGTAGCTTTATTTTCACCAAATTTAAAATTAAATGATATGTTGATTAAGGAGGATTCCATATTTGAAGGAATATATCATGCGGGCAATCCCTTATCAAAACAAGAACAAAATATTGAAAGTATAAGAATAAATCTTCCTGAAAAATTGAAAGAGTTAGATGTTATTGCATATTCAAAAATTATTAAATTAAAAGATAAAGCAACAATAAGAATGCAGTTTAGTACAGAGAATCTAAATAATCTTTTATTTGATGAGAGCAGAATTAGTTATTTGGTTTTTACAGATGATAGTTATGATTTTGAAGGAACCACTTATCTTGATAAAACGTTTTTATGGAAAGTATGGGATCCATTTTCATCAATTTTTGGATTCATTGAAAATATATTTGGTAAAAAAACCAAAGAAACCAAAGATAATAAACCAATAGACACACCTACAAAAAATGAAGATTTATATTTACCTCCAGAAATAAAAGGAAAAATTGACCAAGGAGAAGAAGTAAGAGTAATTATTAGGCTTAAAGAAGATTCGCAAGAAAATTTCAATGAAAAAACTAGTTTTTTAGAGTCAATGGGCTTTGAAAAAACTGCTGAAATAGATTCAGAAAAAATTGTGGCAGGTTTTATAGATAAAGATACATATGAACAAATAAAACAAAATGATGATGTTGAAGCATTTTATTCTGATGATAAATTTGAGGTTTTATTAAAAGAAAGCCTCCCAATAATATCATTTGGAAAGGCTTTTGAAGAATTTGGAGTAACTGGCAAAAATAAAAAGATATGCATCATTGACACAGGAGTGAACAGTTCATTGGTGAATTATAGCTATGGCTATGATTTTGTCAATGAAGATACTATACCTGATGATGAGCATGGCCATGGGACTATGGTTGCCTCGGTTATTAAAAATATTGCACCTGATGTAGAACTTGTAGTTGCAAAAGTTATTGGCAAAGATGGCATTGGTTTTGAGTCAGATGTACTTGCAGGATTAGAATGGAGTATTGCCCAAAATCCAGATATCATATGCTTCAGCATTGGTTCAGAGGATAGTTGCAATGGCTTTTGTGATGAGGATTTTGTTGCAGATATGTGCAATGATGCAGTGGATACAGGAATTTTTGTTATTGCAGCAGCAGGAAATGATGGAGAGGACAAACTAAAATCCCCTGCATGCGGATCAAATGTTTTTTCAGTTGGCTCAACAGAGGATAACGATGAAATAGCCTCTTTTTCATCTGTAAATCCAACACTTGATATATTTGCACCAGGCGTAGAAATAAAAACAATTACTGGAACAGGAAGTGGAACATCATTCAGTGTACCATTTGTTGTAGGAGCTGCAGCATTACTACTTGAAAAAGAAAAATTAAACATCCAACAACTAAAAAATAGGCTTAAGTCAACAGGTAAACCTACACCATATAAGTACAATGAAAGTTTAAATATAAACATTCCACGACTCGATATATATAATGCTCTATCAAACACAATCACAATGCAACCCTACAACTACTCAAATTGGTGGCAATGCACATTAACAGGAGAAGAATATGAACCACTTGGTATGGGCTGGCTTAGTGTAAGTAGTGGAAATTATTCAAGTGCATCATGTGGGGAAGATTCATTGCAAGGTGCATTAGATGGAGATATGTCCTGGTTTTGTGAGAGAGTAGAATTCCCTGCAAATTTCGTCTTAGATCTAGGTGCAAACTATGTAATTGATAAAGTACAAGGAAGATCAAACAAAGACCATGATCCAATTGATGTTGATGTTTTATTAAGCTATGATGGAAGTTCATTTTTTGAAGCAGTATCAGACATTGGAAATTGGTCTAATACAGAAACTTGGGGAGTCTGGGATATGCCAGGAACCGCTGGACGATATGTAAAAGTAGTAGTAAACGACACAGAAGCAGGAGCAGATCCTAAGAATTTAGAATGGGGAGTTGAACCCACACCAGAAAATTTTTTGACAATATTTGATGTATATGCAGAAAAAGGAAATTCAACTATTTACTATTTTGATAGTAACACTGGGGAAATTATATGGCAATCAAACTGGGACAATATGAACGATAGCAATGAAAACACATGGGCTGATACACAGGAAGATGACCAACAGATTTTAGATGAAAATACTTGTAGTGGAACAGATTTAGGAACAATTACTCAAGTTGATATAAGAGCTAAAGGATACTATCAAGGAGCTGCAAATGATATATTATTAATTCCAAGATTTTCAGGAGAATCAAATGGAGATAGCCATGAATTTGATTGTGGAAGTACAGCCGCATGGTCACAATGGTTTGATATTACAACTGATTCAAACGCACCAGATCCCTGGACGTGGAATGACGTCGCTGCACTTGATTGTGACGTATCTACTGACAGAGACGCAGGAGGCGAATGGCAACTATTTTGCTCAAAAGTAGAAATAAGAGTAAAATTCAATGAATCAGCATCACCTGCACCAAATAATGCACCTTCACAATCAAATGAAGGACCAACAAACACTACACCAAATCAAGATGTATGTCCGATACCAACATTAAATGTAACATGTATTGATAATGATGGAGACACAATGAATGCTACCTGGTGGAGCAATTCATCAAATTCATGGGTACAATTTGCAAGTAACACTACAATTTCTAATAATTCAAATATAATTCAAACAAACAATAATTTTAGTAACTATTCTACAACGTATTGGTGGAGTGTAAATCTTTCAGATGGAGAAGGAGGTTGGAACAACGAAACATATCATTTTACAACAGAAAATATTTCAACAAATGTAAACTCAATATCACCATATGAAAAAACAGAATCAAGTCTTGAATTAACAGCAACAGGGGACTCTTGCATTGATAATGTAACATTATATTATCGTTATGCTGCAGATAACTATTCATGGTGGAATGAAAACTGGACACATAGAAAAAAACATATAATAAATTCTTGCTCTGGAGCAGGAGAGAATTATCAAGTCGGAATCAAAGTATATTACGGGTCTGGTACCGATGGAACTGAAACCTATAATGGAGTTATGATGGGTAAGATTTATTGCAACAATAATTGTCAAGCAGATTTTGATGACATAAGATTTATCGCAGATGATAACACAACAGTTCTTGATTATTGGCAAGAAGAAAAAACAGATAGTACAAATGCAACCTATTGGGTTGAAATTTCTGATGATCTTAATTCTTCAGGTTCAACGATTTTTGTTTATTATGGGAATGATACTGCAAGTTCCCTATCAAATGGAACAGATACATTTGTTTATTTTGATGATTTTAGTGGAGCATTAAATAAATGGACAACAATTGCAGGAACTTGGTCATCAGCAGGTGGAATATTAAAATCAACAGGCAGCACATCTGGTAGAATTGGACTTTATTATACTGGTTCATCAATAAAAAATGCATCAGTTGATGCAAAAATCTATTTTCCAGATTCGGATAGCGACCAAACACCTGGTTTATATATAAGGGGTGATGGAACACTTGATGCAGGTAGCGATAATAAATATCTAAGGTTTTATTGGCACACGGGTTACACTCCTGAACAATGGCAATTGAAAGCAGATGATTCCTTTATATCGCAGGTTAATACACCTAATGCAAATAATTTATGGGGAATTGTAAGTACAAGATTTACCTCTGGAGATGTAATGAAGGATTATTGGAATAACACAAAAATTGTAGATACAACTTCATCTCTTGGTTCAAGCACTGGAAGAGTTGGCATAAGTGCATATTATCAAACTGCTACTTGTAATAATGCATGGGTTGATGATTGGAGAACAAGGAAATATATTGATCCAGAACCTACACATGGAAATTGGGGAGATGAAGAAAGTTGGATGATATGGAGTAATGCAAACAATCCAGATACAGATTATGCATCAGGTGGTTGGAACTGGACATTCGACTATCCCAACGGAACAGGTTACTATGAATTCTACAGTATAGGAGACAAAGATGGAAGTACTGCTGAAACAGCACCAAATACAAAAGATGCAAGCTGCTACTATAAAGGTAATACTGCACCAGAAATCACAAACCCCTACCCCAGCAGCCAATCCACAGACATCTCGGTAAACCCAACATTAAACATAACAGTTAACGACACCGACGGAGACTCAATGACAATAACATGGTACAGCAACTCATCAGGAAGTTGGCAAAAATTTGGAACAAACTCGAGTGTTGGAAATGGAACATACCAAATGACCAATAACAACTTTTCAAACTATAGCAAAACATACTACTGGAATGTAACAGTAACTGATGGAACCACAACAAACACCTCAGACATATTCTGGTTCATTACCGAAACAATAGATACTAGTATTGATAGTATAAACCCGTATGAAAAAACAGTATCAACGCTTGAATTAACAGCAACAGGGCCAACAGATATTGATAATGTAACATTATGGTACAGATACAGCGCAGATAATAGTACTTGGTGGAACAGTAGTTGGACATACAGAAAAAAACTAACAATTGACCACAACCAAGTTGACGAAGATCTAACAAACTTCCCGATATTAGTAAACATAACAGATTCAAAACTATCAAGCAAAGCACAATCAGATGGAGATGATATAGTATTTACAAATGCAACAGGTACAAAACTAAACCATGAAATTGAGCTATTTAATAGTACCACTGGCGAACTTGTTTCATGGGTAAACGTTACTTCACTAAGTAGCTCAATAGATACAGAATTATACTTATATTATGGAAATAACTCATGCAGTAATCAGGAAAATGTTGCTGAGACATGGGACAGTAATTATGTTCTTGTTTATCATTTAGATGAAACTTGCTCTGGTTCAGGCGGAACAATTTATGATAGTACAGAAAATAATAATGATGGTACTACAAATGGTGGTCTTACAACAGATATCAAAGGAGTTGTAGATGGTGCAGTTGATATGGGTCCATATAATGGAGACGATTGGATTACTGCATCAACATCAACTAGTTTGAATATGACAAGTCAACTAACTATTTCTATATGGATGAACAGTGACTCATGGAATGGAGATAGAAACATGATTATTGACAAAGGTGAACATGAAGATGATCCACCTTCTAATAGCGACGGTTGGTCCCTTACAGAAGAAGTAGGTATAATGTTTAGGATTAATAAAAATGCAGGTAGTGTTGCTGAAACAACTACCGAGCCTTCTCTTAATACATGGTATTATATAACGGGTACTTATGATGGTAGTTTCACTAAATTATATTTTAATAAAAGTTTAATGGATTCAAACGAATTTAGTGATAGTATTGCAACTAACCCAGATAACTTTTATATTGGTTCAGGTGCAGACAGAACGGGAAATGATTTTAAGTTTGACGGAACTGTTGATGAAGTTCAAATATCAGATATTGCAAGAAGTTGGGCGTGGATAAATACATCTTATAATTCTATGAACTCACCTGAAACATTCCTTAATACTGGTAGTCAAGAATCTTGGATGCAATGGGACGATACAGGTAACCCAGATACAGATTATAAATCTGGAGGTTGGAACTGGATATTTGACTATCCCAATGGGACAGGATACTACGAATTCTACAGCATAGGAAAAAAAGATGGAAGTACAGATGAATCAGAACCAAACACTGCCGATACAACATGTTATTACAACCCACCAGTAAACAACCCACCAACACAAACAAATCCAGGACCAACCAACGGAAGCACATCACAATCAATAACACCAGCATTAAATGTCACATGCATAGACAATGATGGGGACACAATGAGTGCAACATGGTGGAGCAACTCAAGCAATAGTTGGGTACAATTTGCTAGCAACGCAAGCATATCTAACAAAACAAGTATAAAACAAACAAACAACAACTTTAGTAACTATAGTATAACCTATTACTGGAGTGTAAATCTTACAGATGGACAAGGAGGATGGAACAATGAAACATATCATTTTACAACAGAACCAATAGATACAAGTATTGATAGTATTAGCCCATATGAAAAAACAGCATCAACAATAAGTCTTACAGCAACAGGGCCATCAGATATTGATAATGTAACACTCTGGTACCGCTACAGCACTGATAACTCAACATGGTGGAATAGCAGTTTTACATATAGAAAAAAACTCACAATAGACCACAACAAAATAGAAACTGATCTTACAAATTATCCAATTCTTGCAAGTATTATTGACTCTAATTTTACAACAAAAGTACAAACCGACGGAGATGATTTTGTATTTACAAATTCAACTGGTACTAAACTAAATCATGAAATTGATTTGTTTAATGTAAGTAATGGAGAGCTTGTTGCTTGGGTAAATGTTACCAGTTTAAGTTCATCAATTGATACTGAAATTTATCTATATTATGGAAACAGCTCCTGCAGTAGTCAACAAAATATTGCTGGTACTTGGCATAGCGATTATAAAGCTGTATGGCATTTTAATCAAACTAGCGGGAGTTATTTAGATTCAACATCAAATAACAATGACGGGACATTAACAGATGCAAATAGTGGAAGTATAAGAGATGCAGAAGGTATTGTTGCTGGTTGTATTGATTTAGAAGGTGATGCAGATTATATTTCAAAATCATCTTATAGCGGTATAGATATTGAAGAAAAAACCTTTATCTGTTGGTTAAATCCTGAAGATACGACAGACTGGGATAGGATTTTTACAAAAGACAATACCGGTGATCAGGACTGGGGAGTTGTTTTTTATGATAATGATATATTATATGATGAGGATTCTGCACCAGATTCATATTATGGATCTGACGGTGTTTCAACAAGCTATTGGCAGATGTATTCTGTTGTTGCACCAACAACAGAAGCAAATGTAGTAATATATTATAATAAAACAAAACAAACAATAAATAATGTTGATGATAATGTTGGAACAACAAATAGTCCAACTGGTTTTACAATTGGTGCAAGACAGACACATGCTGCTAATTATTTTAATGGTAAGATTGATGAAATGCAGATAATATCTGGCCAAAAAAGTTGGGAGTGGATTAATTCAACATATAATATGATTAGTGCGCCTTCTTCATTTCTTAGTTCTAGTAATGAAGAGAGATGGTATGAATGGAATGATGCAAACAACCCAGACACTGATTATGTGTCTGGAGGTTGGAACTGGACATTCGACTATCCCAACGGAACTGGATACTATGAATTCTACAGCATAGGAGACAAAACTGGAAGCACAACTGAAACAGCACCAAACTCAGCTGACGCAGCATGTTACTATAGAGGAAACACAGCACCAGAAATCGCAAATCCCTATCCAAGCAACCAATCCACAGATATCTCAGTAAATCCAACACTAAACATAACCGTAAATGACACAGATGGAGATTCTATGACCATAAAATGGTACAGCAACTCATCAGGAACCTGGAAAAAATTCGGAACAAACACAACTGAAACAAACGGAACATTCTACATGACAAATACAAACTTTACTAATTATTCCATAACTTATTATTGGAATGTAACTGTAAATGATGGAACCACAACAAACACCTCAGACATATTCTGGTTCACAACAGAAGTAATAAACACAAGTATAGACTCAATAACACCCTATGAACAAACAAGTTCAACACTAAGTCTTACAGCAACAGGGCCTTCAGACATAGATAACGTAACACTATTTTTCAGACAATCAACAAGCAACCACACATGGTGGAATATATCATTTGATTACAGAAATAAAATTACAATAGACCATAATCAAGTATCAGAAGATCTCACAAACTTTCCAATACTCGTAAGCATAACAGATACAAATCTTTCAAACAAAGCTCAATCAGATGGAGATGATATAGTATTTACTGATTCAACAGGGACAAAATTAAACCATGAAATTGAAAACTTTACAAGTGGAACCGGTAAATTAATTGCATGGGTTAATGTTACTAGCCTAAGCTCAACAACCGATACAATAATATACATGTATTATGGAAACAGTATGTGCAATAATCAACAAAACATTGAAGGAACATGGGATAGCGATTATACAATAGTCCAACACCTAAACGAAACAAATAGTACTGACTCAAATAATTTTAAGGATTCAACAAGCAATAATAATGATGGTACTCTTACTGATTCTGATAGCGATACCGGAAGTGTTAGTGGAAAAATTGGAAAGGCTATTGATTTTGCGGGTGATTCTGAAGAAGATGTAATTAACTGTGGAACTGATAGTAGCCTTGATGTTACCTCTTATACCATAGAGTGTTGGTTAAAAGCTGATGGAAATCCGGGAGCAGATGATTCTCAACCTATTAACAAGGGTGATGATAATTACTTATTCTCTTGGAGCCATGGTACTGCTGGTTTTCAACAAGCATGGACGCATAGGGATGGAGATTGGCCTGTAGCAAAATATACAACTGCACTTAAAGGTAGTATATGGTATCATCTAGTTGGAACTTACAATGAAACGTCTGATATTTTAAGAGCTTGGCTTAATGGATCAATTGATACAACAACTGGTAGTGTTACTACAACTCCTTCTGATACTGGAACACTTTATCTTGGAGGTTATCCACCCGCTGATGGGGAATGGGAATGGGCAGGTATTTTAGATGAATTCCGAGTTAGTAATTTTGAGAGAAGTGACGCTTGGATTCAAACAACATATAATACTATGGAAAATACAACAACATTTGTAACAACAGGCAATGAAGAACAATGGTATGAATGGAATGATGCAAGCAATCCAGATACTGATTATGTGTCAGGAGGATGGAACTGGACATTCGATTACCCCAACGGAACAGGATACTACGAATTCTACAGCATAGGAGATAAATCAGGAAGTACAACTGAAACAGCACCAAATACAAAAGACGCACAATGTTACTATAGAGGAAACACCGCACCAGAAATAACAAACCCCTATCCAAGCAACCAATCAACTAGTATCACAGTAAATCCAACATTAAACATAACAGTAAATGACACAGATGAAGACGCAATGACAATAACATGGTACAGTAATTCATCAGGAAGTTGGCAAAAATTTGGAAAAAACACCAGTGTTGGAAATGGAACATATCAAATGACTAATAGCAACTTTACAAATTTCAGTAAAACATTTTATTGGAATGTAACCGTAAATGATGGAACCACAACAAACACCTCAGACATATTCTGGTTTACAACAATTGCATTATCAACAAGCATTGATAGTATAACACCTTATAATAAAACAACATCGCCATATCAACTAAATGCAACAGTAAACGACCAAGGAGGAGTTGGAGGAGTAGAAAATATAACACTCTGGTATACATTTTCAAGTGATAATGTCACATGGTGGAATTCAAGTTGGAAATATAGAAAGAAAATAACAATAGATCATAACCAAGTCGAGGATAGCTTGTCAAACTTCCCGATGCTTGTAAATATTACAGATACAAACCTTTCAAATAAAGCTCAATCAGATGGAGATGATATAGTATTTACAGATTCATCAAGTAATAAATTAAATCATGAAATTGAAAACTATACTAGTGCCACAGGTAATTTAATTGCATGGGTAAATGTAACAAGTGTAAGTAGTAGTACTGATACTGAAATCTGGATCTACTATGGTAATAGTACCTGCGAAAGTCAGCAAAACCCAACAGACGTTTGGGATTCAGATTATGCCGGAATTTGGCATATGAATACAACTTCTGATTCAAGTACAAATGGAAATGATGCAACAAATAGCGGAGCTGCATATAAAACAGGTGGAAAAATAAGTGGATGTTATGATTTTGAATTAACAGACAGTGATTATATGTCTGTTGACCAAGATGAAAGCTTAAATATTACAGGGACTTTAACTGTTAGTGCATGGGTTAGAGCTGAATCAATTCAATCATATAGCTATATTTTAGAAAGATGGGGGCCAACAAAAGATACAGAGGAACCCTTTGGTGTAGTAATTCGAAATACACCTACATACTTCTTTGAATGGGGAGATGGCTCAGGATATAGCGAAGAATCTGATTCCACTACTTTTAGCACCGCTACTTGGTACTATGTAACCTTTGTATTTGATTTTCCAAGTACAACTCTTTATTATTATAAAAATGGAGTACAATTTGATACAGATTCAGTTTCAGATAATTTGAAAAATTATACCGGTGGACTTTATCTAGGCGCACAACATGAGAATGGTGGCGCTCCATCTGGAGAATGGGATGGTTATCTCGATGAAATTCGAATAAGTAAAATTGCAAGAAACAGCAGTTGGATTACAACTGAATATAACAACCAACAAAATCAAAGCAGCTTTATTTCAACTGGTACAGAAGAAAATTGGAAATCATGGGATGATGAAAGTAATCCTGATACTGAAAGTACATGGAATTGGAATTTTGATTTTCCTGATAGCTATGGTTACTACCAATTCTACAGTATTGGAAACGATACTGATGGAAATACTGAAGATGTACCAAGTGGAATTGCTGATGCAAAATGTAGATATATGATTCTTGATAATGATAAACCATTCTCGAATATTACAGGGTTGACACAATATTGGTATAACGAAACTGATAACCCAATTACAATTACTTTACTTGACTCAGATGATGGAAGTGGCAGCGGGGTTGCTAGTGTTTCTTTAAAATATTATAACAGCACCGATAACTCTACATGGACAGGACCAAATACTTATGGAAGCGATGATACAGATCCATGGGATGGAGCAAGTTGGAGTTTTACATTTCCAAATAGCACAGGTTGGTATCGCCTGCAAAGTATTGCAACAGATAACAATAGTAATGTTGAGGATTTTGAAACTACAAACGATACAGAAGGTGGATATGATAATTATAAACCTAGTTCAAGTGTTGATAGTATCTCGCCTTATACACTTACTAGTTCAAAAACAATAACTGCAACTGCAAATGATGAGTATAATAGTGTTGAGATGAGTGGCCTAAAAAACATAACACTTTGGTACCGCTACTCAAACGATAACTTTACAGGCCTTGAAAACTGGTGGAACAATAGCTGGAAATATAGAAAACTAATAACTTTAAATTCAAGTAAGGTTAATCAGACTCTTATTAACTTTCCAGTTATGATCTACAGACAAACAGACAGCAATCTTTCATCTAATGCACAAACTGATGGAGATGATATATGTTTTATTCTATGGAATGATAATAGCACAAAACTAAACCATGAAATTGAATTATATGACAGTGGAACAGGAAAACTAGTATCATGGGTAAATATTTCAAGTCTGAGTAGCAGTAGTGATACAAAAATATGGATGTATTATGGTAATAATAATTGTAATAGTCAAGAAAATATAGCAAACACTTGGGATAGCGATTATGAATCAGTTTGGCATTTCAATGAAACTTCAGGTACAAGTTTATATGATGCGACTAACAATAACAACGATGGCACACATACAGGAACAATATATACAGGTATAACAGCCTTTGCAGGTTATAGCTATTTTATAGATGGATCAAGTGGAAACTATATAGATTCAGATAGTTCAATTACTAGTTTGAACCCTTGGACACTAGAAACCTGGTTTAAACATGGAGCAAATTCTGATGGTGGTGATTGGGGCAATAGTTTTTGCTGTGATGGAGATGGTCATGATTTTCCAGGTCAATTTGAAAAATCTGGTGGACAGTGGTATTATGGAGTTGAAACACAAGGTCTACAGGCTAGTTGCTATATGGCAATAAATGATGATAACACAACATGGTTTTATGCAACAACTGTAGGTGATTCTGATAAAGCCTGGGTTTATGATAATGGAACACTTTCAGATGTTCAAATTGTTGATGCGGGAGATGGATCAATAGGTGGTAACGATTGGACTATTGGTATTAGACACTCTGAAGATAGTGAAGAGACCAACTTAACTGTTGATGAAATGAGACTATCAAAAATAAAGAGAAATGAAAGTTGGATTAATACAACGCACAATACAATAAGAAATCCAAGCGACTTTCATTATTATGGTAGCGAGCAGGTTGTAGGTTGGGCAAATTGGTCTGATGCAAGCAATCCAGATACCGCAAGTCCATGGCAGTGGACATTTGATTTTGAAAATTCTGATGGAACAGGATATTATGAATTTTATAGCATTGCAAATGACTCTGTTTTAAACGAGGAAAATGTACCTAGTACTGCAGATGCAATATGTTACTATAGAGGAAATACTGCCCCAGAAATAACCAATCCCTATCCAAGCAACCAATCCACCGATATCACAGTAAACCCAACACTAAACATAACAGTAAACGACACCGATCAAGACTCCATGACAATAACATGGTACAGCAACTCATCAGGAAGCTGGCAAAAATTTGGAACAAACACAACTGAAACAAACGGAACATTCTACATGACAAATACAAACTTTACTAATTATTCCATAACATATTATTGGAATGTAACTGTAAATGATGGAACCACAACAAACACCTCAGACATATTCTGGTTCACAACAGAAGTAATAAACACAAGTATAGACTCAATAACACCCTATGAACAAACAAGTTCAACACTAAGTCTTACAGCAACAGGGCCTTCAGACATAGATAACGTAACACTATTTTTCAGACAATCAACAAGCAACCACACATGGTGGAATATATCATTTGATTACAGAAATAAAATTACAATAGACCATAATCAAGTATCAGAAGATCTCACAAACTTTCCAATACTCGTAAACATAACAGATACAAACCTATCAAGCAAAGCTCAATCAGATGGAGATGATATAGTATTTACTGATTCAACAGGGACAAAATTAAACCATGAAATTGAAAACTTTACAAGTGAAACAGGTGAGTTAATTGCATGGGTTAATGTTACTAGCCTATGCTCAACAACCGATACAATAATATACATGTATTATGGAAACACCACTTGCAGTAGCCAAGAAAATGCAGCAGATACTTGGAACAGCAACTATGCAGCAGTATGGCACCTTAATGATATAGATGGTAATTTTTCAGATTCAACATCAAATAATAATTATGCTATTACAGGGGGAGATGATGTTGGTAATGCTACAGGTAAAATAAGTAATTGTACTGATTTTGATGGAGATGATGATTATATTTATGCTCAAGACAGTACAAGTCTTAATTCTCCAAGTTCTACAGAAAATATTACAATTGAAGTATGGGTTAGGTCTGAAGGAAATGATGGGAATGAAAGAGAAATACTAAGAAAAGGACTTCTTGGTGATAATGCCTATGTATTTCGTTTAGATGATACAGGACCAGATACTCCTTCTGGTTTTATTGGTGGCTCATGGATAAACGATGGGGTTGGTTCTGGTACAACAATAGTAAATAACGTCTGGTATTTTATGACAATGGTTTATGATGGTACAGATGTTTATTTTTATATAAATGGTTCTGAAGATTTTCATGTAGATGAAAATGATGGGATTGATTCCTGTTCTGAAGAATTAACTATTGGTAATCATAACCCAGAAAATCTAAATAGAGATTGGAATGGCAAAATTGATGAATTAAGAATTAGTAACTCACGACGCAATATAAGCTGGATAAGTACAACATATAATACTATGCAAAATACAACAACATTTGTAACAACAGGCAATGAAGAACAATGGTATGAATGGAACAGTGCAAGTAACCCTGATACTGACTATACCTCCGGTGGTTGGAACTGGACATTTAACTTTCCTAATGGATCAGGTTATTATGAATTCTATAGCATAGGTAAAAAAGATGGTAGTACAGATGAAACATCTCCAAATACAAAAGACGCAAGCTGCTACTATCCTGGAAATGCAGCACCTACAATAGAACTTATCTCTCCAGCAAACAGTTCAACAGAAATAAGTTTACAACCCATATGTCAAATATGGGCAAATGATACAGATGGAGACAATTTAGATATTTATTGGTATGAAAACACAACAGACAGTTGGGTACTAAGACAAACTAATGATACAGAAACTGCAAATAGTACAATTACATGGACTTATACCCAAGCAAACTCTTATTTTACTACATATTATTGGAAGGTAGCAGTAAACGATTCAAAAGAAAATATTTCTAAATGGTTCAGCTTCACAACAATAAACGATACAACCAAGCCAACAATAACCTTCAATGAACCACCAACGCCAGAAGATGATAAGTCAACCTCAGATATTTATGCAAATATTAGTGTCTCAGTTACCGATGAAAGTAATGTATCAAGCTTTATAGATTGGAATAACAGCCTTGTAGGATATTGGAATTTTGAATACTATAATTCAACAGATGTTTTTGATAACTCAAGCAATAATAATAATGGATCATTTAATGGAGGGCTAGGAACTGCTGATATAACAGATGGAAAATTTGGAAATGCAATTGAATTTAACGGTACAAGTGATTTCATAAATATATCTGACAATCCACTATTAGATGGTTTTACTGAAAATGCAACATTTGAGTTTTGGACTAAATTAAATAGTTTACCAACCAATGGTAATAGGCAAACATTTATTTGTAAATATTATACTTCTGATGGTGAACGTGCCTATTTTGTTGAAATTTATAATGATGGTGGGACTCAACAGTTAAGATTTTTCTTTTCAGAAGATGGTACAAATTATAAATATGCAACAGAAAGTTATAGTTTTACAATCGATACTTGGTATCATATAGCTATAAAATGGATTAGTGGTTCAAATCCTATATGCTGGATAAATAGTGAAAAAAGAACATTTGATTCAGTTACAGGTACAACAAATAGTATACGAAATAGTCCAAGACCTTTAAACATTGGAAGAAGTACCTATGACTCTAATAGAGATCTTAACGGTTTAATTGACGAAATAAAAATATGGAATCGTTCTTTATCTTGGGAAGAGATAAATGCTTCTTATAATGCTTCAAGCACGTATTATAAAAATTTTACTGAATTATCAATTGGATCATATTCATATTATGCTTATGCAATAGATGCCGCAGGTAATCATAATCAAACAAGTATTAGAACTTTTAATGTAAAAGGTCCAAATACTGCACCAGCCCAATCTAATGAAGGCCCAATAAACGGAAGTACATCTCAAGCAATAACTCCAACATTAAATGTAACATGTACTGACACAGATGGAGACACAATGAATGCAACTTGGTGGAGCAACTCATCAGGAAATTGGAAACAATTTGCAAACAACAACACAAGCTTTGCAAGTGAAACAAACATAATTCAAACAAACAGCAACTTCAGCGGATACAATATAACATATTGGTGGAGTGTAAACCTTTCTGATGGAGAAGGAGGTTGGAACAACGAAACATATTATTTTACAACAGAGATAGGAAATCCAACAATTATTACAAATACAACAATTGGTAAAGAAGAAACAAATGTAACACTAAAGGGTTTTTTAAATGATGATGGTAATGACACAACGATTTGTGGATTCTATCTTGATACAACATCAGGAGGAGAATCAACAAATATAACATATGGAGTTGTCTCTGAAAAAAATGAGTTTAGTTATGATGCTACAGGTATAAATCCTGGACAACTTTATTACTATAGTGCTTGGGCTAAAAATGTTGGTGGATTTACTACTGGTTCTGAACTAACATTTTTAACAAAGCCAAATGCAACAGTATCAGGCAGTTTAACAATACAAACGAATAGTTCCTCAGTAATATACTTGACATGGACCGCAGGTGACGGGGCAAACACAACATATATTGAAAGAAACACAAGTGGAGTTACAAGCTGGGATAGAGGACAAGGAGAAAAAATCTACAACGGAACAGCAAGTAGTTATGAAGATACAGGGCTATCACCTGGAATAAATTATTATTATCAACTATGGAGCTATACTACATGGACATATAATCCCACGATTGATGAATGGTCAGATGGAAATGAAAGCGGAAGTAATGAAACGAAAAACAAACCAGTAATATCAAATATAAGTCCAACAAATCAAAGTACGGGAATCAGTCTCAATCCAACACTACAGATACAAGTAAATCATAGTGATGAGTATAAAATGGATATAACCTGGTATTGGGGAACAGATAGCAGCTGCCCAAATTTAATAGGTAGTAACAATTCAAAAAACAATGGAACATATTCACAACCAGATACAGATAGTAACTTTTCAACAAACAGCCAAACATATTACTGGAAAGTATGCGTAAATGATAGTCAGGGAGAGTGGACTAATGAGACATACCATTTCACAACCATTGGTGCTAACAAGCAAATAATATCTAAAGGCCAAAGTGCGTATTCAATGGAACTTAGTCCTGAATGTGATACTCTATATGGTTATATAAATAGCAATGTTGTATCATTTTCAACTGACACTAATATACATTATTTTGTAATAACTTTTGATGGAAACAATATTAAACTTTATATTGATGGACAATACAAAGATCAAACAGGCTATGTAAGTTCAATTAATACAAATGCCAATGATCTTATAATAGGTGATTTTTTAACAGGAACTATTGATGAAGTTAGAGTTAGTAGCACTGCAAGATCAGCTCAATGGATAAACACAACATATCAAAATACAAATGATCCAGAAACATTTGCATCATTTGGAACACAAAAAGGAATACTATCAACATGGACATACAGAAAACAAATATGGATAAACGCATCAATGATAGATGAAGATCTAAATAACTTCCCAGTACTAATCAGTACAACAGATAACAACCTAAAAAATAACGCTCTTTCAACAGGAAACGACATAATATTTGTTCCAACAACAATCGACTGGTCAACAGGCTCACATGCTGATAGACTTGCCCATGAAGTAGAAAAATATGACAGTTCAACAGGTGAGCTTGTCGCATGGGTAAATATAACAAGTATAAGTTCAACGACAAATACAAGCATATATATGTACTATGGAAACACACTATGCACCTCTAACAGAGAAAACACAGCAGGAGTTTGGGATTCAAATTATATTGGCATATGGCATTTTAATAATTCTTTGTTAGATAGTACTTCAAATGATATAGACTGGAGTGATACGGGCACTGCGGATTTATCATCAGGAGAAATAGCAGGTTGTCGTGTCTTTGATGATTCAGGTGATGAGCTATCAGCCACTCATAAAGATATTCTAAATATGACTACAGCTATCTCAGTTGAAATGTGGTATTACCCCACAGGTGGAACTGATAGCTGGGACAATATTGTTTATAAAGGAGATAAGGGCAGTCCAGAAACAGTTAATTATCAATTTGCTCAGGATGACGGTATATTACAATTTGATTTTGGTGAAACTGGAGATTGGCATACTTTAGCAGGTGTAGAATCAGTAACAGCAAGTACGTGGTATTATGTGGTATGGACATATGATTCAAACCAGGGTTATGAATATATTTATATTAATGGTTCTCAAGATAACAGCAGATCAGAAAATACAGCAATGACTGGTTGGACTGGTACAGATCCATTAGAAATGTTTAATGGTGATCTAACTGGGAGAGCTGATGAAGTTCGATTGAGTAAAATCAGACGTAGCACCAATTGGATTAATGCATCTTATAACACAACAAATGATCCAAGTAACTTTGTTGCATTTGGTAATCAGCAAATCATAAATTTTGCACCTGAACAAAGCAGCCCAAATCCATCTAATAGTGCAACTGGACAAAGTTTGACTCCAACATTATCAATTACTGTAAATGATGCAAATGCGGATCAAATGGATGTATATTTCTATACAAATTCAACTGGTTCATGGGGAGAAATTAATAGTAATTTATCAGTTTATAATGGAACCTTCTATCAAACTAATGATAGTATGGATAGTTATAATACCAAATACTGGTGGAGTGTAAATGCTTCAGACGGGACAACTTGGAAAAATGTTACCTATAGCTTTACTACTACAGCAATATACTTTATGGAAATAAACAGCACATCTGATGACGGATATATTTTAACAGATGCTATGGATTCTTGGGATAAAGCAAGAAATGCAACAACTGGCAATGACTTAGACACTACTTGTACAGATAGCAATGATGCGATCCAAACACAAAACTTTGGTGGATTTGGATTTTATATAATATGGAGATCATTTTTTGAATTCAATACATCAGTGCTTCCTGATAATGCAATAGTTTCAGAAGTTTATTTAAACGTATGGCAAACAACAGTTTCTGGAGGAGGCACAAGAGATGCAATAGTTATAAAGAGTACCCAAGGTGATACTTTAGAGGTTGGGGATTTTGATGAAATAGATTTTGATACACCTTATTCTGCAGAGATAACAGGTTGGACTGTTTTGGATTATGATAATATTACTTTAAATTCAGATGGAATTAATGCAGTAAATATTACTGGTAATACGTATTTGGCTATGATAGAACATGACCACGATTATCTAGATATTACAGAACCAGCTACAAACGCAATAGGTTTAATGTATTCAGAAGGTGATAATCCTCCTTATTTAAGTGTTAAATATACTTTAAGTTAAAATATTGTTTTATATTTTAGTATTTTTAGCATAAATTAAATATATCCAAAAATATATACACATTTGTAATTGGGATGGGATGATAGATACAACTTAATATCAAATCACTAATTGGTAACATTATATTTATTGCTGCAATTTTTTTAATTGTAGCCCGTTTTCTAACAGTTTGGTCAGGAACTCCATTTCCTATGGATCTTGTAACATCTGATTCAATGACTCCTACACTTATGGAAGGTGACGTTGTTGCTTGGACTCCGACAAACATTGAAGATGTAAAAATTGGAGATGTAATTGTATTCAAAAGCTATGTACATTGGCCAGACGAAAAAATAGTTGTCCATAGAATCTCAGATCTAAGACATAACAGTAGAGGAGAAATTCTACTAGAAACTAAAGGAGATAAAAATGAATGGACAGACCAAGCAGGACCACATATTCCAGAGCCATTTATTAGAGAAGAACATCTAATGGGAAAGGTACTATCTATAGGTCAATTGCCATTAAAAATACCATTTATTGGTTATATTGGAGTATGGGTAAATCAAGGATTAAATGTACTCTCGCAACCTTCTAGTTCAAAAGGCTCCCTTGATTATATAGGAATTTTTGCGCCATTGACCATTTCAATAGTAATTCTTGTAGTCCTTATTTTTTTACTTCCAGAAAAAGCAAAAACATTTAAAGAAAAAATCAGGATGAATATTCTTGGTAGAAAACCACTTAATATGAAAAGGACATTGGTTTCATTTTTTATTGCATATATAGTATTTTTAACAGTAATTCATTGTTTTGCATATGACACAATATCAACTTCTGTAGGAATAAATGAAAATAGCGAAGATTCCGGTTTAGATTTTGAAAAATTAGGAATTGATGTTGAATCAGAACCAAAAGATTTACCACTAATAAATCCAAGTACAATGCCAGTGAAAGGAATAGTATTTGCAAAAGGAGAAATGAGTGAATTTGTTGAAAGAAAAACATTTCAACTTGAAAGAGGAGAAACAAGTATAGCACCTATTAAAGCAAAAACATCAAAAGATTCAAAAAATGGATCATACAAAGGAGATTTAATGGTTTATTCTTCCCCTTTTTGGCTAATTTTTCCTGATGAATTTATTGAAGCTATAGTTAATTTAAATGCTGAAGTTACAGTTTTTATACTTGATTTTTTATCCGCAACAATTCTTACAACTTTAACAGTCCTCTCATTAATATCAATTACTTTTGCAGGAGATAAAATTGTTATTTGGTCTATAAATAGATCTTGGCAACATCCTTCAAGATTAATTTTTAAAAGAAAAACAATTGATAAAGTTGATAAAGCTAAAAAAAATATAAAACATAAATTTAAAAGAAATATCTGGTGGATTTTAAAAGTTGATATTTTTGAAAATAAATTTAAAGAAGGGTTTTTTCCATATGTTGGAAAACCAATCATTGCAGCATTAATAATCCTACCATTATTTTTCTTACTTGAAGATCAAATCCTAACCATGTTTATTGCAGTTTTAATATCAGGTTTTTTTGCATATCTTATATCCTGTAAAATAAGAAATAAAGTCATTTTAACAGTTTTAATATCAATGATTATTGCAGCTTCATTTATGATATTAACTTCAAATATAACAATACTTACACAAGAACATGAAACAGTAGAGTATATGGCTCTTTCTCTAGGAACAATTGGTGTTTTTTTATTGGTATTTGCAATTCTAATAATACCACTATCGTTATTATCATGGGCAATACTTCATTTTATCCGAAATGTTAAAGAACAGAAAGACCCATTACTCTCTTTGGAGGGAAGATGTGACCTTTAGTAATGGAGGGTTCAACTGAGGATGCAACTATTTAATAAAAATAAGGGAAAAACAGATAATTCTCCTAATCCTGAAGATAATGATAAAAAAACTTATGAAATAAAAAAGAAAACTAAAATCGGGTTTAAATTTAAAAAAGAAAAAAATCCTCCAAATGAGATTAGTAATATTAAACAACAAGAAAAAAATGATAATTATCAAAGAATTAATGAAATTAACAAAGAAATTGATGGCATAAAAAATGAAAATTCTCAAAGTAATTTTAATGATATAATAAAAGAAGAAAATGATAATATAAATGATGAACCTGAAATAAAACAAGAACCAGTAAAAGATTTAAAAAAAGAAATTAAAACAGATAAAGATAAAGAGAAAAAAGATACAAAAACACAATGGCCTTCAACAAAAAAAAGAAGACTAATAACAAAAGACATGAAAGGAAAACCAGTATATCTAGAAGATACAGGTGAAAAACTAGGTATTGTTTTTGATATGATTTATGATACTGATAAAAAACTAGTTGGTTACAAAATTAAAGATTATAAATCACAATCAATTTTATCTTTTCCATGTGATCAATTTGATGAAGATAAAGATGGATTGATTTTTGTACAGAACTGGTATATGAATGCTGTAAAAACTTTAGAAAGGTTAGAATTTAAAGAAAGAATCTCACCAGAGTTAACAACTCTTATTGGCGATGAGACAATTACTGAGGAAGAACTTTATAATATTTTTGTAAAACATGATGATCAAATGGTAAACTATATTGATGAAGCAATTTCCTTAAGAGATTTGGTTTCTCAACGTTTGCATTTTTTAGAAAAAAAACGTCTTTCATTAAAAGATAAACTTATGGATTTAACGGAAAAAAGATTGATAAAAGATATTGACAGAAGAGAGTTTTCAGAGCTTGTTACTGAGCATCGTCATAAAGTAAATGTTTTAGATGTAAACATTAAAAAATGTAAGGATTTACTTAAAAGATTAAATAACACATCTTTTGGAAAATTAGGAAAAGATGTTCAAACAAATAATAAGGTTTTTAAGGATAAAGATAACGATTTCGAAACATTTGACAATAAACCTGATGATAAAGGATTTGTATTTACTGAAGAAATTGAAAATCCTTATAAACAGAAATATATTGATATAAAAGAAAAATATAATGCATTACAAGAAAATTATAACGAGCTGAAGTTAGCTGTAGAAAAATTGATTTCTAAAGACGAAATATAAGATAAATCTGTTACTCTGGGGAGAGAAAAGGGCATAACTAAAACAAGAATCTGATAAAAATGAGCAGAAAAAATAGAAAAGATGGTAATGATAAGCCCTACTCAAATTTGTTGGATAGCGATAAGCCTGTATTTATAATCAATAAAAGAGGAGGAATTACTGATGTTAATAATTCCTTTTGTAAAACATTAGGATATTCAAAAAATGAAATCTTAGGAACTCCTCTTCAAGATTCTATTTTTCTTACTGATGATTCAAAAAGAACTGTGATGAGAAGACAACTTGCTAGACTTTTAGGAAAAGAAAAATCTTCTTATTCACTTAATATACGATCAAAAAAAGGAAATCTTTTATCATTTGATATAGAAACAAGAATGTATACAAATGATAGGGAGATAGGAATTGTTAGAGATATCTCCAAACTTAAAAATAAAAAAAATATCAAGAAAAAAGGTTTTAATGAATTTAATACTACAAAATTTGATATACCAGAATCATCTCCTGCTTCTAGAACAAGAAATCAAGAATTTAGTAGAATTCAAAACGAGCTGGATAGAAAACAAAGACAAATTGAATCTCGTGAAAGAGAAATCGAAGAATTACAAGAAAAATTAAGAAGTCTTAAATGGGAAATCAAAGAAGAAAAAAATAATTTTGAAAATTTAAAAAATGTTTTAGAGAAAAAAGAAAGAGATATAGAGGAACATAATGAAACAATTTTAAAAAAGAATTCTGAATTAAAACGAATTGAGAGAGAACTTGAAGATAAAAAAAATGAATGGAAAAGAAAAGAAGAACAATTAAAAGAAAAAAATGTAGATTTAGAAGAAAAGATAAATAAATTTAAAGGAGATCGTATAAAATTAGAGCAGGAAAATAAAAAATTGATTGAACTAAAATCTGAATTAGAAATAAAACAAAAACAAATCAACTCTGATGAAAAAGAAATTGAGTCATTTCAAAAAAGTTTAAAAAATAGTCAAATAGAAATTAAAGAATTAAATGAAAATATTCTGCAATTAAAAACTGAAAAAGATGAACTAAAAGAGGAGTTAAAAGAAACAAAAAGTGAATTAAAAATAAAAGAAAAAGAAATTAGTAATATAAAAAATGAGTTAGAAGATAGACTTAACGATCTTGAATTTAGAAACAATAAGCTAAATGAAAAACAACAGGAAATCGAACAAGTAAAAAAAGAGTTAGAAACTAAAACAGATGAGTTGAAAATTAAAGAAAGGGAAATTGAAAATAATAAAAAACAAATATCATCAGATCTACAAATTAAGGAAAACGAACTTGAAAAAAATAGTCTTAAAATTAAAAATTTACAAAAAGAACTTGATAAAAAAGAAATAAATTTAATTAAAAATCAATCAGAAATTGAAGAAAAAATAAAACAAATAAAAACTTTAGAAAATGAAGTTATAAATCAGAATGATGAAATAGAATCACTGAATAATGAAGTAAAAACTAGAAATAATTTGATTTTAAATATTAAAAAACAGCTTTCTGAAAGACAAATTGAACTTGTGGAAAAAACAGGTAATGTTGGAAATATTCAAAAAGAGTTTTTAGAAATACAAAATCAGTTAGAAAGTTTAAGTAAAAAAAATAAATCTGTTGAAGTTGAAATTAATAAAAAAACAGAAACAATTACAAATTTGGAATCTGAAATCAAAAAGAAAAATTTTGAACTTGAAAAACTTAATTTAGAAGTAAACCAAAAATCAAAAGATATTAATTTTAGAAATAATGAAATTGATAAAAACAAAGAAAAAATATCTGAACTTAGATCTCAACTCGAAAATAAAAAACAAGAATTTATTGATATTCAAAAGGATCTAGAGATTAGAAATATAATAATACAAGATCTTAAAGAACAACTTTCTGAAAAACAAATAAAGCTTACTGAAAAAAACGATTTTGTTGAAAGTTTAGAATATAGCCTTAATGGTATACAACAAGAACTTGAAAAGTCAAATTCAGAATTAAAGTTAAGAGAAAAAGATTTTAAAAATATAAAAAAAGAACTTCAAGAGAAAAATAATGAATTAGAAAATAGTAACAATGAACTCGAGAAAAAACAAGAAGATATTGTAAAATTAAACAATCAAATAAAGATAAAAACAGAAGAACTTGATAAAAAACAAAAAATTATTGAAAAAATCCAGTCTGATCTTGATAAAAAACAAGAAGAAATTGACACAAGAGGAGTCTTGATTGAAGATTTAAGTAAACAACTAAAAGAAAATCTGTCTCAATTGGTTAAAAAAGTCACATTTGCAAATAATATCGAAACAGAATTATCAGACAAAAAACAAAATCTAGAGTCAAATATAATAAAATTAAAGAATAAAGATGAAGAGATAACACAATTACAAAAAGATTTAGAAATAAAAAATAATGAAATTGGTTATATAAAAAAAGCCCTAGATGGAAAAAATATTGAAATAAATAAAATTAAAGAAAAATTAGAAAAAGAAAAAAATCTAGAAATTCAAAATATTGTTGAAGAAACACAGAAATCAATTAGTGAAAATAAACTTGATTTAAAAGATAAACTTGAAAAAATAAGTAAATTAGAACTTGAGTTGGAAAATAAGCAGGATGAAATAGAGTCAATTTATGAAGATTTAGAATCAAGAAATAAAATAATAGAAGATATTAAACAACAATTAACTGAAAATCATTTGGTAATCATCCATAAGTCAGAAACAAATGAACAATTAAATAATGAAATTACAAAACTAGAAGAAAATATTGAAAATCTAGATCATGAAATCTCTAATAAAGAACAAGGAATGCAAGAAATACAACAAGAACTAGAAGAAAGATGTAAAGAACTTGAAAATAAAAATATTTTAATTATCACCCAGAAAGATGAACTCGAAAAAATAACAGTTGAACTACATTCAAAAAATGAAGAAATTGAAAAAATCAAACAAAATATATCTTTTTTTACTCTAGAGCTTCAAAATAAAAATGAAGAAATTGAACAATTAAGCCTTGATATTAAATCAAGAAATGAAATAATTGATGAGATTAAAAATCAACTAACAGAAAGACAGATGGTTTTAGCAGAGAAAATTGCAGATAATGACCAAATAAAGGTAGATTTAGAAGAAAAAATTTCAGAAATTGAAAATAAAGACTCAGACATTTACCAACTAAAAACTACCCTTGAACAAAAACAACATGATCTTGATATAAAAAATAAAGAGCTGTTAGATAAAAATGAAACATTGAATATTCTTCAAGATAAATTGATAAAAGAACAAGAAAAACTAAAAATAAGACAAGAAGAGATTGATGATTTAAGAAACGAATTAAGTTTTAATAAGCTAGAAATAAAAAATAAAACAGAAATTATTGATAATTTAAAAATTGAACTGGAAAATGAAAGAACAAGTTTAGAACCTACAAGAAAAGAGTTAGAAGATTTACATATAGAACTGGCTAACAATAAACAAGAATTAAAAAATAAAATACAAGAAATCAATGATTTACAATCTGAAATTGAAAATAAAGAGCATGATATTGAGTCATTAAATGTAGATCTAGAAGTTAGAAACAATATTATCGAGGAAATAAAAAATCAACTAACAGAAAAACATTTATCTGTTATGGAGCAAAATCAGGTCGTTGATCAATTAAATATAGAAATTGAGCAAAGTAAACAAGATCTTATTACAAAAGGTTTAGAACTTAAAAATAGAGAACAAGAAATAACCAAACTACAAGAAGAACTCAAACAAAGACAAACAGAACTAGAAACAAAAACATTAGAAACAAACAACAAAGAAACAGAAATAAAAACATTACAAGAAGAACTCAAACAAAGACAAACAGAACTAGAAACAAAAACATTAGAAACAATCAACAAAGAAACAGAAATAAAAACATTACAAGAAGAACTCAAAGAAAGACAAAACGACCTAAACTACAGAAACAACGAACTAAACAACAAAGAAACAGAAATAACCAAACTACAAGAAGAACTCAAACAAA
>Ga0272441_10001267_pt1 | contig 54056 bp, 51 predicted proteins | sample SSMProp6N_FD_193582 | JGI IMG/M metagenome (GOLD analysis project Ga0272441, IMG submission 193582) | Marine sediment archaeal communities from Little Sippewissett salt marsh, Falmouth, MA, United States - SSM-Prop-6N | ecosystem: Environmental > Aquatic > Marine > Wetlands > Sediment ...
TGCAGAGGTCATAGGCATGCATCACATCCTCTGCGGTGTGACCGCGCCTGAGCATCGCGAGTACCCGGTTGCTGCCGGATTGCGCGCCAAAATGCACCTTCCGGTTCGCACAATACTGTTCAATCAGATCCAGCGAGGCATGCGAGATACATTCCGGCCGGACTTCGCTGGGAAACGTCCCGAAAAAGATCCGTCTTCCGGTGAGGGCGCGGAAGAGTGCCTCTACCTTGTCCAGGCGCATATGAATCCCGTCAGACCCGTATGCAAGGGCGTTCGGGGTGACAAACCGCACATCACGGTATACACGGGACGCACGCTCAATGTCATCAATCCTGCGGTGGCGCATCTTTCTGCCAAACAGTCGCGGTGTCTGGCAGTATCCACATCCAAACGGACATCCACGGGTGATCTCAATATATCCTTTCACCGACGAAAACGGAGGATAGGAGGGGAGAAACACACAGGCATCCGGCATCCGTACCTGCTCCCGAGTCGCAACACCGGCAGGAAGCACACTGCTTCCTGTTTCAATCATTTTGATAAGCGCCGGGAGGGAATATTCCGCCTCACCAATCACCACATAGTCGGCATATCCTGCCACCTCCTTCCAACAGGCGGACGGATGCGGCCCCCCGGCGATGGTGATACATTCCGCACTCGCGATCTCCTCTCTGAAATGAGTTACATTCACGGAATTCAGGCTATAGCAGGTGATGTCATTTGTTGGTTCGTCCACCTCGTTCAGGGTGATGCCGGAGAGTTCACACGCCGCACTGAGAGCCGCAAATGAATTTTTTGCCCAGGATATGGACCGCCAGTTTACGTTCATCGTTATATATTCCTCAGGGGATGATCTCGCACCCGTTATACTTCGGGTGGACGAACTGTTCGGGAGAGACAGTCGTGTCGCTGATACATGCCTGCACGCGTGGCAGTGCCTCTGCCACCGCATCCCTCAGCGCCTGCACAGTACAATAGATATCACTGCGTCCCTCATCCGGCCAGTGATCCATCACCTGGGAATAGAGACATCGTCCCCCGCAGAAATCAAAGAGGTCACAATCGGCACACCTTCCGTCGTGGGCGACGGTGCGTAATGTATCCGGAGAGTCCTTCCTGATATCACCGCAGTAGTAGTCAGTCATACCCTGCATACACGGGCAGGGGATAACCATACCTCCCTGCGTAATGGAATAATTCGCAAACCCCGAACCACATCTGAGCGCAGATGACCACACACCGTTGAGTGCATCCTGCATCGTATCAATAAACGGATACCATCTCAGTACCTCTCCCGTCTCTTCCATATGTGTGACCCACCGGTCCATCAGCCGGAAGAGTCCCGGGATATACGAACCAGTTACCCATGCATGATAGGATTCGGGAGAGTAGTCTGCAGAGAAGTTCGCATCCAGTTGCCAGTGAACAGATGAAAACATTCCGTCCGTTTCAAACGCCAGATGCGTGACATCCCGATAGATATCCGTCTCCTCTGTGACGGTCATTCTGCCGATGATCTGTGCCGGTATATTCATGCCGCGAATACGGTCACAGTTATCAACAATCGTCCGATACGTCCCGCGTCCCCGGTTATGGTCATGCGTTGCCTCCCGGCCGTCGATTGAAACGATGATCGTCTCAAACCGCCGCAGCATATCTTCCGGCACCCGGTCTAAGAGAGTGCCGTTTGTGTGAATCAGATACCGGCATGCACCGGAGAATGTCTCCATCACCGACTGAATGGTTGCAATGGAGAGGAGGGGTTCACCGCCATAAAATATCAGACCGGGGTCTGTATCACGGCGAATAAACATCTCAAGTTCCCGGAGAGTATAGGATATATCTGACGGCACCTGACGGGGGTCTGTTTCCCAGCAGTCAATATCCATTTCGGGAAATAACCGTCCCTTACAGTATCTGCAATTCAGATTGCAGAGATCGTTTAACAAGATATGGTAATACACGCTGATACCCGTGGATCATTCATTCTCGATTATTATCTCACCCAGACTCCCGTCAATGGATACGGATACGCCGTCTTTCAACTCCTCAATCGGTGTTTTTGGACGGTCAACCATTGGAATTTCTGCAATGATTGCTCCGACTGCGATGATCGGTTCTGCTTCGGTATTGATGATGGCAGAGGGTGCCACATTGTTTCGACTGAGTGCATAGATGACATACGAACCAACGGTAGATCCTTTCCCAAACGGAAAGGCAAGAACTGTTCCTGCAATTGACTTCCCTTCCAGAGGGTGACCGGATTCAATCACCACACCCGTTTCAGGGTCAACGCCGGATAAAAATGAGATCGGTTCACTGCTGACAAGCAGGGTGCCGGAGCCAACACCTGCTGAAATGCCACGTGCCTGAATTGTAATGGACATACCACATAAATGTGGTGAGAACAAAGATAAATATGACATGGATGAGAGCATCATCGACAATACCAATACCGAACGCACGATGACCAGCATGACCGATCAGGAATATGAGGAGATAATTGACAGTCTGCAGGCAAAAACGGAAATTCAAAGCAAGGAGATCTATAGTCTGAAAAAAGAGATGGAGCAGCTGAAAAAGGAGAATAATCAGCTGAAACGCACACCGCTCTTTGTAGCGTCCATTATTGACATTCTGGATTCAGGAGAAGTGTATCTCCGTCAACAGGGCAATAATCAGGAATACATCACCGGAAGTACGGAGGAACTGAAATCTCAGCTGAAACCCGGTATGAAAGTGGCCGTCAACAATGCTCTCTCCATTGTGCGCATCGTCGGGAATTCGGTCGACTCCCGTGTGCGTGTAATGGAACTGGACGTCTCACCGGATGTCACGTTTGAGAAGATCGGTGGCCTCAGAGAAGAGATTGAGGAAGTACGGGAGGCCGTCGAATATCCGCTGACTCGGCCGGAAGTGTTCCGGAGAATCGGTGTGGAACCACCAAAGGGGATTCTCCTCTACGGGCCGCCGGGAACCGGAAAAACCCTGATCGCAAAGGCGGTTGCCCACCAGGCGAACGCCACCTTCATCCGTATGTCCGGCAGTGAACTGGTGCACAAATTCATTGGAGAGGGTGCCCAGATGGTACGCGATCTCTTCACGATGGCACGGGAACAGGCACCATCCATCGTCTTTATCGATGAGATCGATGCAATCGGCACCATGCGACTGCATGACGGGACATCCGGAAGCGCAGAAGTTCAGCGGACGCTGATGCAGCTCCTTGCCGAGATGGACGGGTTCGACAACCGTGGCGATGTGAGGATTATGGCAGCAACGAACCGGGTGGATATGCTTGACCCGGCGCTCCTGCGTCCCGGACGGTTTGACCGGGTGCTGATGGTACCCCTCCCGGACACCGCCGCCCGCCATGAAATCCTGAAGATCCATTCCGCAAAGATGCAGCTCCGGGGCGTACCCCTCGATAAACTGGCAGCAGAAACAGAGAACACCACCGGTGCAGAACTGGAAGCAATCTGCCGGGAAGCAGGCATGATCGCTGTCCGGCGCGAGTCTGATGCGATCACATGGCCGGATTTCGAACAGGCGATGCGGAAGGTCAAAGACAAGACGCAGAGTCCGGACATCATGTTCCTGTAGATCATGAAAGTACTCCTCATCCAGAAAGAAGGAACCGACCTTCATTCCACTCTTCTTGCATCTGAAACCAGCAGGGAAGTGCTGCGATTCTACCACCCGTATAAGACAGACTGGGGGGTCTGTATTGAAGCATCCACCCTGGGAAGTGCGTTGTCCGTTGTCTCTGAGCTCAAATGGTATATCCAGCGCTATGTGTCCCAACCGCTCTGCCTGCTTTCAAACGGCATACTCTGCACGCCGGCATATGCGGGAATTATCTATGAACGGGAGGGGTCTGTCCATGACCAGTGGGACGATGAGATACTCTATGGTATCAGGTATCACACCGTCATGGACACACTGGTCATAACGCCCGATACAGCCATCAATGCAATCAATGACTTTTCAGCCGGCATGGACAGGACATTCCGGGCACGGTGCACGGAAGACGACCTGGAAAAAATGAAAAAATGAAATAATTCAGGCAAACATGGCACTGTCATACTGACTGCACTTCGGGTGATGTGACAGGTCAAGGGTGACTTTGTCAATTGCCTTGATGAAATCAGACTGATACACTTTTGTCCGTTCTGCGCGGATTGCAAACATGCCTGCTTCCGTGCAGATGGCGCGAAGTTCGGAACCATTTTTGGCATCGGTCAGTTCAGCAACTTCATGGAGGTCAACGGCATCGTCAAGGGCCATATTTGCCGAATGGATCTCCAGAATGGAACGGCGCCCCTCAACGTTGGGAAGCGGGATCTCAATGATGCGGTCAAAACGTCCCGGGCGCAAAAGGGCCTGGTCAAGAATATCAATTCTGTTTGTCGCTGCCACAATCTTGACATCACCACGGTTCTCAAATCCGTCCATATCCGCAAGGAGCTGCATCAGCGTCCGCTGCACCTCACGGTCACCGGATGTGGTGCTTTCGCTGCGCATCGCACCGATTGCATCGATTTCGTCAATAAAAATAATGGACGGGACATTCTTTTTTGCCATCTCAAAGAGTTCACGGACAAGACGTGATCCCTCTCCGATGTACTTCTGGACCAGTTCTGATCCGACCACACGGAGGAAATGTGCCTGGGTTTCATGTGCAACAGCACGGGCAAGGAGCGTCTTTCCGGTCCCCGGAGGCCCATACAGGAGCACACCTTTCGGGGGAAGGATTCCTACCGATGTGAACAGGTCAGGCCGTGTCAGGGGCAGTTCAACCGCTTCTTTGATCTCACGGATCTGTTCCTCCAGACCGCCGATATCGTCATATGTCTCCGCAGGGGAGTCTACCACTTCCATCCCGTAGATCTGGCTGTCAAAGGCTTCCTGCAACACCTCGACAACCGTCAGGGACTGCTGGTTCATCGTGCACCGCAACCCGGGTTTCATATCTTCCGGTCTGACAAAATTGGATACCCGCACCATAAACCGCGGGCCGGCACTGCTCTGAACAATCACGCGCTGATCGTCAACAATATCAGAAACGGTTCCGATCACAAGAGGGGGGCTCCGGAGTTTCTCTACCTCACTCTTCAGTTTCCTGATTTCGCGCTCGTACCGGATCTTCTGATTTTCAATATTCTTCTTTTCGATGTCGAGCTGCCGTACCTGCTCTTTATATTGCATATTCTTTGATTCAAGTACAGCAATCCGGTTCAGGAGATACTGCTTCAGGTCCTCGTCCTCGATTTCCGGATTATGTACAGAGTTCTCCCCCATTTGAAACCTCAATTAGGTATATCTGTTTATATGACTATAAATTTGTTTACGATTTGAAATGTCCGAATGTGAAGTTTGTGGCGCATCAATCCGCGGCGAGCCAATTCTCGTTCAGATTGGCGGTGCGAAGATGTGGGTGTGCCCGAAATGTGCAAAACTTGGTACAGAGATTAAAAAACCACCCGGTGCGAGAGTCCCGGGAGCAAAACCAAAACAGGCGGTGAAATCAAGAAAACCACCTGCGAAGAAGCCCCGCGACGTTCTTGATCTGATGGATGGAGACATTGTGGATGATTTCAATGTTGAAATCCGGGAAACCAGAATGGCAAAAGGATGGACGCAAAAAGATCTGGCACATGAAATCAAAGAGAAGGAAAATCTGATCAAAAAAATAGAGACAGGGTTCATCCCTGAAGACCAGGTGCTCAAGAAGATTGAGAAAGCCCTGGAGATTAAACTGATTGAATCGATTAGTGACAACCTGAAATCATCCGGCACCTCTGCAATGACAACCACACTTGGAGATGTGATCCGGATTAAAAAGCAGGGAAAATAATACTATTTTTAGAAGGGTAAAAAATGGCCACTCCATTCATTCTCATAAACCTGAAATCCTACAGAGAGGGATTTATACATAACGCACAGACCATTGCACAGAGTGCAGAACGAATCGCGCATGAGAATGGTGTCAGAATTGGCCTTGCGCCCGGATATATGGATATTCACCCGTTCAGCATGCATTATTCCCTGCCGGTCTTTGCCCAGCATGTGGACGCGGTTTCGCCGGGGGCGCATACCGGACACATTGTCGCAGAGGCAGTGCGGGCAGCGGGTGCCACCGGCACGCTGATCAACCACTCCGAACGCAGACTGACACTCGCAGACGTTGAATGTGCACACACGATGGCACGTCTTGCAGGACTTGAAACGGTCATCTGCACGAATAATGTGGCAACGAGCGGTGCAGCGGCATTTTTCGGCCCGGACTATATCGCAATCGAGCCGCCGGAACTGATCGGGAGCGGTGTATCTGTCTCGAAAGCGGACCCGGGAATCATTGAAGATTCGGTTGAAGCCGTACGTTCGGTGAATGCAGAAGTAAAAGTGCTGACAGGCGCCGGCATCAGTACCGGTGAATGTGTGAAGACAGCGCTGGACTTGGGCACAGACGGAGTACTCCTTGCGTCCGGCGTCGTCAAGGCAGCAGATCCCGAAGCGGTGCTTCGCGACCTGATATCAAAAATTTAAGATAGAATTTACGATAGTCGTTTGATACAGTCATGCTTGGTGATCACACCAACCACTTTTCCTTTATTCATGACGAGGACAGCATGATGGTTCTGAAGACTATGCACAATCGCGTCAATATGTTCTGATGGCGGTACCGTGGGAAACCCTTCTTCCATGATGTCGGTCACCGCGTTCTTCATCGAACGCTGAATCGTCCCGTCCTCCATCGCACCAATGATTGCAGATTCGGATACGCACCCGATAGGGACACCGTGTTTCACCACCGGCACCTGGGATATGCCATACTTCTCCATCACATCCACGGTATTTTCGATGGTCTCCTCAGGAGGAACACTGATGACCGGCGCGGTCATGATGTCACCCGCTGACGTTCGCCCGGTCTCGGATTCATTCAGAATCGTGACGATCCGGCGGAGGGTGCTTGCCCGTGGGTCAACCGTCCCCGCCTCTATCCGCGCAATCATCGACTGTGAGAACCCCGCCCGTGCTGCAACATCTGATTGTGTCAGGCCCGCTTTGATACGTTTTTCCCGAATCTCGGCAGATGTTGGAATATTCATGGTATTATCAATGGTGATAATACGTTAAAATAATATGTTCATGGGGGATATTGTGCATGTCATCACACAAGTTCCGGATATCTATTCGCGATAGAGTCCAAGACGCTGGATGATGTACTCATGGAGATGTTCCTCCATTGCCTGCTCGTCCATCGGCGATGAACAGACGGCGACGCCATACAGAAGCGCGAGGGCCATATCAAGCATATATGCATCCCGAATATCCTCTTTCTCTTCCGGAAGAGGCACGGCAAGCCAGGACAGACTCTCGTCCTCAAATGCATACGCATGGTCATCATCCTCAATCTGCCGCGTGTCATCATGGGTCGGATCCTTTCCCTCCCAGTCAAACTGTGACTTTATCGTCACCTGCCGGGGCATCATATGCAATGCGTCACTCCGCACGATCTGAACGGCGCGGGGGATTGCATCGGGGATATCTCCTGTTTTTGCAAGGATGTTCAGTGCCTTATCTCCCTGCGAAACAGCCCGGTCATAGAGACCCATCCGGTGCCCGATAAGCATGGATGCAATGGCATGCCCCGCTGAATCATCAGGGATGGGGCACTCACGATTCAGCTTCTGAATATATTCTGCAAAATAATCCACATCATTCACGGTATTACCACTCCTGTAATGATACCTTAGAGTAGACCGGCATATAGCTTTTCAAAAGGAATATTGAGTGGGAGTAGTAAGCCCCATTCTGTTTCTCTGCGGCATTCAGCTACGCGCCATACCTGGGCAGGCCCGGACAGCCCGTATGCCCTGTTCTGGCTTGCACCCATAGGGTTTCACCGTTCCATCGAATCCTGCCGTTCATAGCATCAGCGAGTTAGCTCAGCACATACGTGCCTTCTCGTCACCAGAAAACTGATGACTCAGTCGCATCATCGCTCACGGCAGGGCGTGTCGTTTCTGTGTCAGCGCCGTGACTCTCGCCACCCGCACTTGCATGCGGCTACGCGTCCGGTTGGTGTGGGGACTTTCCTCAGCAGCATTTCATGCCACCGTCAGCCGCACACTCCCTCTCCTATTAATATCGTATCTCGCTATATTTATGGGCATGGACGGGATCAGTACGGATGACGGTGCGGTAGCAGTGAAACTTGCCCGCGCTGTTCTTCAGGAGACTATTGCAGGAGATAGTGTGCCGGAACCAGAGGTGCCGCCGTCATTTCAGGATAAACGCGGAGTGTTTGTCACCCTGAATCTGAGGGGCAGTCTCAGGGGCTGTATTGGATTTCCAAGACCGGTACTGCCGCTCTCTGAGGCAATTCGTGAGGCGGCACTCTCTGCCGCGCAGGAGGACCCGCGGTTTCCCCCCGTGCAGGCTGATGAACTGCCCGATATAACGATCGAAGTGACCATCCTCACACCCCCCCGTCTGGTGACAGTCCCTCCCGCCAAACGACCGGACGCAGTGACGGTAGGGAAACACGGACTGATCATTTCTGGATACAAAAGAGGCGGCCTGCTTCTGCCACAGGTGGCGGTTGAATATGGCTGGGATGCCACAACATTTCTGGATCAGGTCTGTATAAAGGCAGGCCTTCCCCCCAAAACATGGAGAAACGATGATACGGAACTCTACACATTTGAAGGACAGATATTTTACGAGGAAGAACACGCATGATTACCTTTGAGAGCCAGCATAAAGATATCTGGGCACGGACAGGGAAACTCAGGGTAGGGGACAAGACCGCAAAAACGCCCCTGCTTTTGCCGGTCATCAATCCCCACATCCAACTGATCACTGCTGAGGAGATGGAGAAACTGGGTGTTGAGGCGCTCATCACCAATGCATACATCTTCAGCAAGAGTGAGGACTACCGCGAACGGGCACAGAATGAAGGGCTTCATTCCGTCCTTGGGTTTAACGGCATCATCATGACCGATTCCGGAGCATTCCAGCAGTCGGTGTATGGCGATGTGACATTCTCGAATACCGATACCGTCAGATTCCAGCGTCAGATCGGAAGCGAGATCATCGTCCCGATGGATATCGCCACCCCTCCGGACAGGGACCATGAGGGTGCGGCAGAAGAACTTGCCGTCACGATGGAGCGCATCCGCGAAGCGATGACGATCATCGATGACGGCCATCTGGCAGCACCGGTGCAGGGAGGCATCCACACAGATCTTCGTAAACAGGCAGGAGAAGAAGTCGCCGAAACAGGCGCGGTCTTCTGCCCCATTGGTGCAGTCGTACCGCTGATGGAGTCATATCGCTACAGCGATCTGGTAAAGGTCGTGATGGCCGCAAAGCAGGCAGTATCGCCGGGTTCCTGTATTCACCTCTTCGGTGCCGGGCACCCGTCGATGTTTGCGCTTGCAGCAGCCATGGGATGCGATGTCTTTGATTCCGCCGCCTACGCCCTCTATGCCCGCGAAGGACGGTACATGACCCCGTCGGGAAGTTACAAGCTTGCCGAACTCAGCGAACTGCCCTGCGCCTGTGAAGTCTGCCGCGCCCATACGGCACGGGAACTGCAGGCATCGCCTGACAAGGAAAAACTGCTCGCAAAACACAACCTCCTCGTCAGTCTCGCAGAGATCGCACGCATCCGCCAGAGCATTCAGGACGGCACCCTCTGGGAACTGGTCGATGAGCGTTGCAGAAATCACCCCCGCCTGCTTGACGGCTACCGTGAACTGCTGAAATACAAAGAGGTCCTCATGACCCGCGATTCGGTCTCAAAGCGCCGGTTCTTCTACCGCGGAAGTGAATCCTGCAAACGGACCGAGGTCATCCGGTACCAGGATATGATCCCGCGGTTCTCCGCCGGAGAGGCAATCCATATCAGCCTCACCGATGACCGCGGACCGGAAGGGGCAACTCCATTCCACTTCAAACCGCCATTCGGCCCGTACCCCCACGCCCTTAAAGAGACATTCCCCATCGGGCAGAGCGAAATCCCGGAATGGGACGAGGACATGGTCAGAAGCGGGTGCGCTGGCATTATCCGGCTGATTGAAGCAAATCCGGGCATTCCTGTGACGATACACACCGGTGAACGGTGGAACGCAGTTATCTCAGATGCACTGACAGATGCGGAGGACAGATATGAGTTTATTTGAGCGCACCGTGCGTGACGGTCCGGGACGGATGGGAAAATATACCTCAGGAGATAGCGTTCTTGCAACGCCCGCCATCATCGACCCAAAGGAGATGTTCCCGGATTTGTTCCGTCATGCATTCAGCAATACTCCCCCTGAGTTTCCGGATAAGGTCCGCTGGCCAAAACCGGAACAGTATACCGGTATTATGAACGCCCTCGTGGGAGAGAAACCGGACGGTTCGGATGATTCAGCGGTCATTGTTCCGGGGTGTCATACGCTGTTTGACAACCCCAGACGGTTTACTGAACTCCTCATCGACCTCAAAGAGCGCTTCCCGATGGACACCGCCTGGTATGCCCCGGCAAGTGCCCTCCCGTCAAACGCGGCCATTCTCATCTACTGCGGGTTCGACCTCTTCGATTACCGGGCAGTCGACCTGATGACAGTGCGGGGGATGTTCTGCACGCCGGACGGCGAATTCCCGTATGATGACGTCCGTGACACCGGGCTGTGTACCTGCGAAGGCTGCAAACAACATGATCTCGCGCTGCACAACAGAATCGCGCTGGAAACCGAGATTGCAACCGCACGCTGGTTCATCCGGTCGCACGTCTTCCGTGAGTTCATTGAGAAGCGGACACGCAACGCGGCGTGGCAGGTGGCGGTCATGCGGCATCTGGATGCAGCACCTGCATACACGGAAGCAGTCATCCCGATTGCACGCACCACCCCGTTCTCTGCGAATACCGCAGACTCCCTGAAACGGGCAGAAGTCCACCGGTTTGTTGACCGGGTGATTGAGCGGTTTATCCCCTCGCGCACCGATACGCTGGTCCTTCTTCCATGCTCTGCGCGTAAACCCTATTCCCTCTCACAGAGCCACCGGAAGTTTTCGTATGCGATCCAGAACCGGGCACATGAACTGATCCTGACCTCTCCCATGGGGATTGTGCCACGGGAACTGGAGGCCGTATATCCGGCAGGCCATTACGACATTCCGGTGACCGGGTACTGGGATCTGGAAGAACGCGAATTTATCGCCGCATCTCTTGCCCGGTACCTGGAAAAACACCGGTTCGGACGCATCATCGCGCATCTGGATGACAAAACCCGTCTCATCGCAGAGGATGCGGCGGCACGCGTGGGAATAGAAATTGTTTCCACCTGTGCAAATGACCGACCGGTGTCTCCGGACTCCCTGAAATGTCTGGAAGAAAGCCTTGCGGGTGAGCGCAAGATGCGCCCCGATATCATCCGGGGCACACTGTCATGGCAGTTCGGTGCGGATGTGGACACCAAATCGCTCATCCTGAAAGGACGCAGGGGTCGCCGGAAAGTCATGAAGGGACGCAACCAGATGTTCAGTATCGATGAGGATACGGGCCTGATGCGCCCGACGATGGAGGGATGGGGTCTCATCGGAGACAGATACCACATTATCATCGATGATTTCATTCCCCAGGGCGATGTGCTCGCACCGGGTATTCTGGATGCTGACCCTGCCATCCGTGAAGGCGACGAGGTCTTTGTGAACGGTCCGCGTGCCTGTGGCACCGGCAAGGCAGTCATGGGTGCAAAAGAGATGCTCTCCTCATCCCGTGGCGTGGCGGCAAAGTTGCGTAAAGTAAAGAAGGGGTAAAACCCAATAATATTCACATTATTTGTATCTTCTGGAGATGGCGCTGTGTATCACATAATGAAACGAAACCAAATAGCGGATAATATTTTTGAATACTGGATCAATGCACCCCACGTTGCCAAAAATGGGCGTGCCGGTCAGTTTGTTGTCATTCGGATTGATGAACACGGGGAGAGAATCCCGCTGACGATCTCTGCCATCAGGGGCGATGATGTCAGGATCGTCTTTATGGCTGTCGGAAAGACAACGCACCAGCTCGCGGCACTGGAAGAAGGAGAGAGTATTCAGGACATCGCAGGGCCACTGGGGACACCATCCGAAGTAAAGAACTGGGGCCGCTGTGCGGTGATTGGAGGCGGTGTTGGTATTGCCTGCCTCCCGATTCTCGCACGTGAACTCCGGGAAGCGGGAAACAAGGTTACCGGTATTATCGGTGCACGCAATGAAGGACTTCTTTTGCTGGAAGATGAACTCCGGGATGCCTGTGATGAACTGGTTGTCTGCACGGATGATGGTTCAAAGGGGCACCACGGATTCCCTGCCGATATTCTCAAAGAGATGGTTGCAGCAGAAGCACTGGATGCAGTCTGGATCATCGGTCCTGCCATTATGATGAAGATCACCTCCTTTGCAACACTCGATACCGACATCAGGACCTTTGTCAGCCTGAACCCGATCATGGTGGACGGGACCGGCATGTGCGGTTCGTGCCGTGTCACCATCGGCGGCGAGACGAAATTTGCCTGTGTTGACGGGCCGGAATTTGATGCCCATCAGGTTGACTGGGACGAACTGATGAACCGGCAGCGCACCTACACCGGACAGGAAAAGGAATCGCTCGAACGGTATCATGAACACACATGCCGGTGTGGTGAGAAGAAATGAATCGGAGACCAGCAGAAGAACGTCTTCTGGACTTTGGTGAGGTTGCAACGGGTCTTTCCGAAGATTCCGCGGTGCTTGAAGCACTGCGGTGCATGGGATGTCCAAAGCCCCTCTGTGTGGACGGATGTCCGGTCTCAATCGACATTCCGGGGTTCATCAAGGCGATTGCAGAAGAGGATTTCAGAACGGCTGCGAGAATTGTGAAGGCAGAAAACATGCTCCCTGCGATATGCGGGCGTGTCTGCCCCCAGGAAGCACAGTGTCAGGGCACCTGTATCCTCGGGAAGAAAGGCAAACCGGTACGTATCGGCGATCTGGAACGCTTTGTTGCGGACTGGGAACGGGAGAACGGTGTTGAAGCGCCGGAGACCGCACCTGCCACCGGGAAGCATGTCGCCGTTGTCGGGTCCGGTCCTGCAGGGATCACCGCAGCGTCAGAGTGCCTCCGTGCCGGACACGAGGTCACCATCTTTGAATCCCTGCATGCCGCAGGCGGTGTTCTGACATACGGTATTCCTGCATTCCGTATGCCCAAGGACATTGTGAAGTTCGAGATCGGTCAGGTGCTCGGCCTGGGCGCTGAACTGAAGCTCAACCACATTGTCGGAAGAAGTGTTGCCGTCGATGAACTGCTCGCCTATGACGCGGTGTTCATCGGCACCGGTGCCGGTCTTCCGTATTTCATGGGGATTCCCGGGGAGAACTACAGCGGTGTGTATTCCGCGAATGAATTCCTCACCCGTGTGAACCTGATGCATGCCGAAAAATTCCCTGAGTTTGACACCCCGATCATCCGGGGCAGCAGGGTGGCAGTCGTCGGCGGTGGCAATGTGGCGATGGATGCGGCACGTGTTGCCCGCAGACTGGGAGCAAAGGTATACCTGATTTACCGTCGCCGTGAAGACGACCTCCCTGCACGTGAGGAAGAGGTGGAAAACGCGGTGCAGGAAGGCGTGGAGTTTGTCTGCTGCGCCAATCCGACCAAAATACTGGGCGGTCCTGAAGTGCAGGGCATTGAGTGCAACCGGATGGATATGTGCGAGCTCGATGAGAGCGGCAGGCCTATCCCACGCCCGTGCACCGGAGAGGGCAGCATCTTCACGCTGGATGTGGATGTGGTCATTGAGGCCATCGGGCAGGGACCGAACCCGCTTCTTGCAGGGCTCATTCCCGACCTGAAACGGGGTCGCCGCGGCAATATCGAGGTTGATGAGGACGGCAGGACGTCTATCCCGCATGTCTTCGCAGGCGGAGATATTGCAACCGGGGCTGCGACGGTCATCTGGGCGATGGGGTCTGCGAAGAAGGCAGCAGCGTCCATCAATAAGATGCTTGCTGAAAACTGATTTTTTTGAATAATTCTTTTTTTGGGCGGGATTTGGTTGTTCCCCTTGTTCTAATCACAGGTATTGGTTGAAATCACCCCCCTCTCACCCGCCCGGCATACGCCGGGCTCCTCCTCTCCCCCGGAGGGGGAGAGGCAGTTCATGGGATGAACCCCTGATTCAATGTCACACAAAAACTACCAGAAATACTGGGTTTCAAATAAATGGAACCATGTAAAACCAAGGGGCCATTTTCACACAGATCTCCTGCTATTCTTCAGAAATTGATACGGAAAAAGCGAAAGCAGATAATGAAGATAAAGATGATTTCTGCCACAAACAATAAGGCAAATCGTAATGAAAAACAGGATTGAGGAATTATCAGTCCTCAGATTACTTTGACACCCTCATTGTCCACTTTGGTTTCAAGCGCGATCTCTATTCCCAGTGGTTTCAGGACGGCCTCCACGTCTTCACGAGATGATTCCGTGACGACCGCAATAGTCGGGCCTACTGAACTCATTGCCACGAATTCAAACCCTGCTTCCCGGAGGTGGCTCATATACTGGTAGATCATGAAACTGTTGTGCTCCACTTCCGCACGCTTTGAGCCGCGGAATTCAATCTCCCAGACCACATCACCGGCACGCCGGAGGTCGTCATGAATAAGGGCCGGGATGAGGTCCATTAAGACCAGATATGCCTTGAGTTCACGGTCCCGGTAATCCAGCACACGCGCACGGTTCATTAAAACATTGAACTCGCTCTCCCCTGCTGCGTCTGCCTCCACCGGAGGGATAATGATGAACACATTTTTGTTTTTGGCAAACGGATGGCAGGAAACAAGCGTCAGTTCATCTCCCATGACTGCCATCCCACCATAAGAAACAGCAGCAGGCCCGACACCTGTCTCAAATCCCTCTACGACTTCTCCGGTTTCCGTCTCTTCGACATAGTTATATCCGACCAGAAGACGGAGCTCTTTTGTTGTCAGGGGAGAGCCAATAGCGGCATTGATGGCATGTGCAACCGCCGTCAGAACAGTTCCTGTTGACCCGAGACCGACATGTTTTCGTTCATGGTCTACAACAGAAATTCTGAATCCACCGGTATAGCCGGTGACCTTTTTTAAGACCTCTACGAGATGTCGGAGCATCGGCACACGGGTATAGTTGATCTCGATACCGGAAGGGATGCATTCAACCGTTGCAGTGGAGTAGAGCTGAAGCGCAAACCCAAATCCACCGCCTCCCGGCCGGTTGGGCGCAAACCGGTTCATATCCAAGACAGTCAGATGGATACGTGCCGGTACACGGACGGTAACAGGTTTTTCTGAAATGGTGAGGGAATAGTCCTTCTCATATCCCAGGGTCTTGATATCCTTGCCCGGCGGGAAGGCGGTGAACTCATACTCAACAAGATCAAGGTCCCCACCACGAATCTTCATAATTGGCATCTACATCACGCCTTCCGGTCAAAGTAGATGTTCTTCCCCGCCGCCCGGACCGGTATTGCGTAAGCCACTGAGCACCCCGGCAGCCAGCCAAGGCTCAGTGCCGCAACACCTGCTGAGTACATGATCCGGTTATCGAGGTTGTGGATGGACGCGGTTTTCACGGCAGACCCAACTGCAATTCCCAGATCCGCCATCTTGATGACACAGTTCGGCCCGGAGAACGGCTGTGTCTGACTTCGCTCTTTCCACGCGTCTGCCATCTCTTTGCAGGTGGCGTAACCACAACCACCACAGTTGAGACCGAGTATGGTGCCCCCCTCACATCCGATGATCACACACGCATCACTGGATGCGATATTTCCTGCATCACGGATGAAAAATCCCATTTCATCACGTTCTCCAATCCGTTTCATCTCCTCAGCAAGGGATTTCAGTTCGTCCCCGGTTTTCACAACAGCTGAGATAGAATCAGTTGCCTTCCCTTTCGGGGCGGTCCGTGCAGAGAGGACCATCAGGTCTGCGACCATTCCTGCCGCACGGGTTTCAGGATTCATACCAGTTATGAGCAGAAGACGGGATAAATAATCTTCTATCTGAATTGTTTTTGTATAAAAAGAAAAATGAAAATCCGTATGTGTTTTGTATCATTAGTTCTCAGGTATTGCCGGGTGACATGCCAAGAATGAAATACCGTCACGGGTTGTCTTCGCTGGGGCATTTGTGTGGTATTCAGTCAGACCATCCCATCGCATGAACTGTCCCCCCCGAGGGGGGAGGGGTCTGCCATATGCCGACCGGGTGAGAAGGGTATTTTGATGGATTTTTCCTAAATTCGACGTTTCGCAGGTATACGAACAAACAGTAACCAAATGTCAATTGTATCAGGAAGATATGGCGAAAGGCTTTACTTTTTGAATAATCTCATCCCGTGCTTCGATTTCCATGAGAATGGAATCTCCATATTCAATTGTATGCACAATGCCTTCATCATGAAGCCACGATACCATGGATATACTCTCTTTGGACATTGGGATGGATATCCTGCACTGTTCCCACGGGGGAAGATTCTCATAGAGAAGCTGTTTCAGTTCGTTCAGACCTTCTCCTGACTTTGCAGATATCATGACAGGAACAGGAGCAAGATCTCTTATCATGTTCATTTTTTCCTGCAGCTCAACATCTGAAAGAAGATCAGCCTTGTTCAAAGCGGTAACTATCACCGCACCCTCTGTTCTGTCCCGGAAGATATCATGGCTGACAGCCAGTTTTTCTTGAATAATATCCACCGGATCACTCATATCCACCACAAGAAGAATGATATCAGCCAGGAATATCTCATCAAGCGTTGACCGGAACGCATCCACCATCCAGTGCGGGAGGTCTTCGATAAATCCCACGGTATCTGTCAGAAGCATTTTCCGGTTATTTTTCGTGAGAGAACGTGTTGTAGGAGATAGTGTCGTAAAGAGCATGTCTTTGATGACGGTCTCTTCCTCTACAAGTGACTGGAACAGAGTACTTTTTCCCGCATTCGTATACCCTGCCAGAGTTACAAGGGAAAATCCCTTTTCATGCCGGAACGTGCGTTGTGATTCGCTCGCATCTCCCTGCTGAAGTTCGGTTCGTATCCGTGCGATCCTTTTCTTAATATCCTGCTCATACGAATCCTCATACCTTCCCATACCCATAAATCCCTGCCGTTCATTCTTCCTCCCCAGGGAAATCATAGCCTTTATTTTCGGAAGTTTATATTGTAGTTCCGCAAGCTCTACCTGCAGTTTTGCACGCTTTGTAGTGGCTCTTTTAGCAAATATCTCAAGGATCAGCTGGAACCTGTCGATTACTTCACAGTTGCAGATCTCTGAGATATTATTGATCTGTGCCATTGACAAAGGGTTGTTAAAAATCACTTTTTCAGCTTCAAGAGAATCCACAAGCTCCGCAAGTTCCTCCACCTTGCCGCACCCGATCTGGTACTTCCTGTCATGACGCCGTGACTGCACAAATGTTCCGACAACCTCATAATCGGCAGCATGTGCCAGCTCCCTGAGTTCTGCAAGCTTCCGCGAATTTGTAGCAGCATCAGAATTCGGATTATTTCGCTGGACAACAATTATTCGTTTCATTGGAGATCCCCGGACCGGATCATTTGATACGAATTCTGTCTCGAATGTCATCTAAATCCTCCATATAATAATGCTATTCATACAACAGTGCCAACGCCGGGTTCGTTTTTCCCAAATACTCCTGAATATCTTTCCACAATATCCCTTATACTCTCCTCTGAGTTCACCTGACCGGACGTATGATAAAACACAACGTGGCAAAAAAGGAATTACGTAGGGTATTTACTTGTATTCACGCTTTGAATACTGGCACTCGTCCGAGTCTCCGCCTTTCAGGACAATATGCACCCATTCATAGAGTGATTTGATGGTCCCGAACTGGTCATACCGACGCATCGAAAACGCAACCCGCATCTTCGGGCAGAACCGGACGTTGCCCTCATGGACCACCCGTCGGGCTATCTCTAGGTCATCTCCTGCATCGCAGACCTTGTATCCCCCGATCTTCATGAAGGCGTCCCGGCGGAATGCGGTGTTGCACCCCAGGGTATAGTAGAGCAGTTTTGTGTAATAGCCCAGCCGGGAGAAGGTATTCGCGAGGCCGAGATTCATGCGGTTTTTGATGGTGTATTCGAGCGGGTAAACCGTTCCATAAATTGCTGCTGCCTCCGGGTGTGCCTGAAATTCATTATAGACCGTCTCAATCCACTCCGGCGGGAGAACACAGTCACCGTCGGTCGTTGCGATGATCTCTGCTGTGGCAAGGTCGGCCCCGTCGTTTCTCGCACCCCCTACCTTTTCACGGGTCTGAATGATGACCTTGTCTGCGTACTTCTGTGCAATATCACGCGTCGCATCCTTTGAATTGCCGTCCACCACGATGAGTTCATACTGTGAACGGTCCATCGTCTGGTTGCAGAGTGATTCAAGGCATCTGCCGATATTTTTCTCTTCATTATATGTCGGAATAACTACTGAAACGTTCATGGTCAGCCACCGGTGATACACGCATAGGATGCTGAAATACCGTTGTAATATATTGCCGGTGCAGATACTTGAACGTGTGGAAGAGGGGGTTCATATTCCGGATACCGGGCAACATATGTGGTGTTTCGTTTACTTTTCTCTCATTTACCAACAGTTTCAATTCCGTTATCTGGTGTAAAATCCTTTATCCGGTTAAGCAACACATAAATAATCCTTAAAATGGCTAATTTCGTGGAAATATGCATCCATACAGAAGCCCGGAGTGGGCTTTTCTCAACCGGAGACAACCCATAGATCCTCTAAAATAATCTGCCAATAGCGAACCCTCATAAGCCCACAATTTACCGTTATTTTTGCAAATAAGAGATTTCACAGCCGTATTATTTTCACCATTAATGATGGACGATAAATACGTCCATTCTGCCCTTTAATTCGCTAAAACATAGGTCAAAAAGAGTGAGTAAAAGAGGGAAAACAAAGGGTGACAAAATCGGAAATGAATAGATAATTTCGTTAATTCTCCGCTTTTGATGCATTTTTCAGCGTCCAGACAATAACGATGGCAAACATCAGGATGACAAAACAGGAGATATACAATCCGGTTCCGCTGGCACCTGACGCGATATTATAGATACTTGCAAGAATTGCCACCAGACTTCCGGCAAAAATAACGAGTTCTCGTGGTGTATATGTCATGAAACTGAATTCACACCGGTCAATATAAATGCATGTCGATATGATACCGTCCTGCAAGCCATTATGTACACTGCTACCCGGATACTTCTTTGTTGCATCGTTCGGTAAAGGACAATATCATTGAGTAATGTGTTGACGCCGATGCCAAAAAGTGAAACACATAACCCCTCACCCGTGAAATGATCAAACCTGACAATCAAAGAAGATACACCCAGAGGAACAGCACCATGAATGAAGAGATCATCAGATACGACGATGTATCTGTGGTATTTGATGAAAAGACAGTCATCGACCATTTTTCCCTCACCGTATGCAGAGGGGAGAAAGTCGCCCTCAGGGGCCCGTCCGGGTCCGGCAAATCAACCCTCCTCAGAATGGCACACGGGTATGCAAGACCGGCAACCGGGACCGTCTCTTACCGCACACATCCAATCGATGCAGAGACCGTCTGGAAATGCCGGCAGGAGACAACATACATCTCCCAGGATACCGACATCGGCGAGGGTCGAACAAGGGAGCTGATTGAAGGCGTCTTCTCGTATGCAGCAAACAGAGAGGTTCCGTATGAGACCGCGCTAAAAGAATATCTTGCCCTCTTCTCTCTTAATGAAGAAACCCTCAACAAGGATTTCCGCTCGCTTTCCGGCGGGGAAAAACAGAGAATCGTGATCATCATCTCACTCCTCTTAGGACGAACCGTCTATTTCCTCGATGAAGTCACCGCAGCCCTTGATGCCCGGATGAAGAAACAAGTCGCAGACTACTTCCTCTCCCATGATGACTGGACGGTCATCGCCATATCGCACGATGATGTATGGTATCGTGACAGCGTCCGCATCATTCCCGTGGGTGATGCCTGATGGCAACACCCGACATCCCCATAACCGGCCTCGTTGCAGCAGGACTTCTCCTGATAATCCCGGTTCTCATCATGCACAAGACACGTCTCCCCATGATGCGGGAAACCATCTGGTCATTTCTCCGGATGTCCGTGCAGCTGGGACTTGCAGGTATTTTTCTGACCGTCCTCTTTGAATATAACGATCCCCTGCTCAACGCCCTCTGGCTCTGTGTGATGATCACCGTTGCGGCGTATGAGACCATCCGCAAGCAGGAATTGAACATCAAACGACTCTATCTGCCAACGTGTGCTGCCTTTGCCTGCACGACCGTGCTCTTTCTGCTGTATTTTGATCTCCTTATTTTGCAGGACGGAGGGCTCGCCGAGGCCCGGTTTATGATCCCCATCGGTGGCATGCTCTTAGGGAATGCACTCGGGGGAACGATCATCGCAGTCTCGCTCTTCTACAACGACCTGCGAAGAAATGAAAACCGCTACATCTCTTCACTTTCGTTTGGGGCACTCCGAAAAGAGGCACTCATGCCATATTTCAGGACAGCACTGAAGGCGGCACTCAAGCCCTCTCTCGGGAATGTTGCCGTAATGGGCATTGTTTTTCTGCCGGGGCTCATGACCGGACAGTTGATCGCCGGGCTCTCCCCGATGACGGCAATAAAGTATCAGATTGCCCTGATGCTCACCATCTATACATCTACCACCGTCTGTGTCACAAGTGCTATTCTCCTCACATCTGTCAGCAGTTTTGATGAGTATGGCATGCTCAAAAAAGAGATATTTTCGTGAAAAAATGAGAATATATCGGATTTTCTTTCTTATCCCTACTATTGAGTAGCATATCAATCATCCATCCAATACTATCATCTTTCAGGAATCCCTCTCTTTTACCATCGCCGCCAAATTTTGATATAAGTATTATGGAAAAATATACTCAGATTATCTCTCCACTTGCATTGAAATCCAATTTGTCACCATTTTAGAATCAATAAAGAATTAAAAATTCCTCCTGCAAAACGATCTGGAACAGATGGAGATAAATTATAAGGCACTTCTGGACAATTTTTCAATTGATAACAGGGAATTGGAATGGGCAAATAATCAACAAAAAGTCAATCATCGAAACAACGCCAGATAGTAACATGCCGGAGTTAATCACTGCTGAACAAATTCAAAGCAGAATATACTCCGTTCGCGGCTTACAGGTCATGCTTGATAAGGATCTGGCAATCTTCTATGGTGTAAAACCAATCAGATTGCGTGAACAGGTCAAAAGAAATATTGCCCGTTTTCCCCCGGATTTTATGTTTCAACTCACAGATTCTGAGGTTGAAACTATGGTATCGCAAAATGCGATACCTTCACGAAAACATTTGGGTGGAACCCTGCCATATGTGTTTACGGAACAGGGAGTTGCGGCAATTTCCTCTGTATTAACCAGTGAAAGGGCCGTAGAAGTTAGTATTCAGATTATGCGTGCATTTGTGGCAATGCGTCGTTTCCTTTTGACCAATGCACAGGTATTTCAGCGTCTGGACACTTTGGAACATAAACAGCTGATAACTGATGAAAAAATCAATACCGTTCTGTCTGCCATCGAAAACAAAGACATACTGCCAAAACAGGGAATATTTTTCGACGGTCAGGTATTTGATGCATACTTGTTTGTTTCCGATCTAATCAGGAGTGCTGATAAATCAATTATCCTGATTGATAATTATGTGGATGATACAATTCTTACGCTTTTTACAAAAGGAAAAATAATGTATCCCTTTCAATCCTTACGAAAACGATTTCCAAACAGATGCAGCTTGATATTGCAAAATATAACCGGCAATATCCTCCTGTTTATATTGCAGAATTCAAAAATTCACACGACCGCTTTTTAATTCTTGACGAAGCAGAAGTGTATCATTTTGGTGCCTCACTCAAAGACCTTGGGAAGAAATGGTTTGCATTTTCAAAAATCGACAAAGATTCTGTCACGATACTGAAACGGATTAAAGAATTTCAGGGAATGACAGATGAATAAACAGCAAATATCTTTGATATGACATACATTATCACCATCAGAAAAATCATCGACAGTATCAACAGAAACGCCGTGGCGTGAGAAAAAAAAGATTGAAATCCTACCATCACGCTGGATTTTTCAGATCAAGAAAATCAAGAACACGACGAATGCACCCATCCATATTCAGGTATTCAAACTCACCGAACCGCCCGACCGGTTCAATCCCCTCATTTTTCAGATATGAAAGCACGGTCCCGACATTCTCCTGATATGCAAGGTCATAGACGACATATGCATAGTTCTGCCGCCGGACAGTGGAATAGACGACATCGTCAGGTGAATCCAGGATCTCCATTTTGGCAAGACCCTCCACCGTATGAGCAATCAGCTCATCATCCGCCATCCGTGAGACATCATCACCCTCGTTGAAAGTAATCTCTGCGAGAACAGACGACTGTCCCTCAGGTGCGACCTCCTCAGAGTAGTTGGACGGGAATGATATCCGGTTGAACATGCCGAGCTCCTTCTGGGGCACATAGAGCCAAGAATAATCATTGATCGGATGAGAAACACCGATGCAGACGGAGGCAAGGGAATTGTACCGCAGTGCTGCCGTTGCCTCACGGACAGACTCCGGCACATCCGCGAGGCACGGCAGGAGTTCCTGCGGAGGAATGGTCGAGATGCACCGGTCAGCGGTGATCGTCTCGGTGCCGTTCGATATGACAAATCCGTCTTCCGTTTTCCGGACAGAGGTGACACCAAACCCACACCGGATGTTGTCTTCGACGGGTGCGGCAATCGCACGGACCAGCGCTTCAATACCGCCCGTCACCGGATAGGTGAAGACCGACTGGTGCGTATAACCCTCTGTCTCGATGCCCACAGCGGATTTGATGATATCCTCCACCGGCGGGCGGGGGATGCGACCGTCCACCCAGTGCAGGGACATCTTCTCTGCGGGATAATTCCATATCTTCTCGTTATACGGGATCATATAGAGATCTGCAATCCCGTTCCCGAACGTATAGACAATCCATTCCCGGAAGTTTTCCGGGGGTTCCAGTTCCCCTTTCTCAAGCGCAATGAGCGTCTTCACATATTCATTGATGCAGGTGAACCGGTCTTCCGGCGGGAGCTCCGCAAGGCCGTTTTCAAACGGATACTTGACATACGCCCCCTTGAAGAAGATCTTCGTATTGCGGTTGCGCTCATCCTTGTTTTCCTGCAGCACGTCACGCATAAACGACTGCACCTCTGCATCACGCGAGAAGATTATGTGTGATCCGCCGTCATCAAACGTAAATCCATTCGCGGTATGAGAGCGGCACAACCCCCCGTAGACCGCGTCACGCTCAAGAATAACTACGTCCTCACCCTGTGCAGCAAGGAGCCTGCCAAGTGTGACACCTGTCAGTCCGCCACCGATTATTGCTGTCGTCACAATCTCACTATTTTGCCCCCGGGGCATAAAAAAGGAAGGGAATATTATTTGGGCTGAATGTATGGACCGGTCAGGGTTTCATTCAGCACCTCTTCACTGTTCTTCGGGGTCATGAGACTGAAGACGATCATCGCAAGCGCCGAGATAATTAGTGCAAAGAGACTGAAATGCACCGGCAGCGGGGCGACAAACTGGTGGTAGTATCCAAAGATGCCTGAACCGATGAGTCCTGCAACCATGCTCGCAATCGCACCGGCACCGTTTGCCCGCCGCCAGTACAGTGCCGCAAGCAGAGGCACGGCGAAGGTTGCAAGCATCACACCGATACCCATCCAGATCAGCCATGCAAGCATCTCGGGCGGATTGATGGCGAGATACAGTGACACCACAGCCGCAATGACCACACATACCTGACTCACCTTCAGCACCTCCCTGTCGGGAGCGTCTGGTTTCAGCAGATTCCGGTAGACATCCCATGAGAAGAGGGTGCCTATCGTGAGCATCAGGCGGTCGGTGGTGGACATCACCGCAGCAAGCACAATCACCGCAAAGAATGCCCAGACCATCATGCTGGGCATGGCATATTCGATCCCATACATGAACGCAAAGTCCTGCGTGTTCACCGTCGCCGGTAAGAGGAGCTTTCCTTCCTCCACGAGGGCCCGGACACCGAACCCGGTAAACTTCACAAGGAACATCACAACGGCGTAGATACCAAATGCCACCAGTGGAGACCATTTGAAGAACTTCGTCTCTTTTGCGGCGAGAATATTATTCACCACATGCGGAGCACAGGCAAGACCGACCATCAGGAGAATCCCGAATGACAGCAGGAATTCCGGTGTGCAGAACGCATATCCCGCGTAGACCGGGGACGGGTAGAACGGCTGCACCATATTCGGGTCGATGGATGCAAGCACCTCATTGATATGGGTCAGCCCGCCTGCGGAGATGATGACAAGCGGTGCCATGATGAGAACACCGACAATGAGAATCACTCCCTGAATGAGCGTCGTCCATGAAACAGCATACATACCGCCGATGACCGTGTATACCGTGATAATAACAGCTGATATGATCAGTGCTGTTGTGTGTGGAATCTCAAAGAGCCAGACCAGAACAAGGCTGATTGCCGTGTACTGTCCCACGAGGTAAATCAGGGAGACCACGATACCGGCGACGGCGGCAAGCCCCCGCACCGTCCGCGGACTCTCGTAGCGGTGTGCGAGGTAATCCTCAACCGTCATATACCCGGTATTCTTTGAGACCGCATGGAGTTTCGCACCAAAGACAATGATCGCAAAGGATGCTGCGAGCGGAACAAAGATCTGTTCCCAGATCCCCGGCCATCCGGATGCATAGCCGAATCCGCTGACACCGACAAGCGTCATTCCGGAACAGACCGATGCCACCATCAGGATGGTAAACACCCAGAACCCAAGCGAACGCCCTGCGAGAATATAATCTTCCGTATTATGAATCTTCTTTGATGCCCAGCTTCCGATACCGATGAGCATGATACCATACAGGGCGATGATGCCAATCGTCAGAAAATCAGACATCGGGCTCATCACCTCTGAAATGCAGGCCCCACCAGATCAGGAGACCAAAACAGACTATGAGCACAAACCCAACAGCCAACTGAGTATTGAGTGGTAATCCAAACATATGACTATGCTAGTATGTAGCATGCTAACATATAACATGATTGGCCCGTTTCCTGAATAATATGATTTTTTCCAAAAAAAGAACAAAAAAAATTATTTTTTCTGAGAAATGGTCTTCGAACCGCGCGGCATCGCAATCTTTCCGGTCCGCACCAGTTCCTTGATGCCATACTGGCGAAGAAGTTTCTCGAGTGCATCAATCTTCCCGGTGTCACCCGTTACTTCAAGAACCACTGTCCGGGCACCGACATCGATGATCCGGGCACGGAAATTGTCTGCAAGTTGCATCACCTCAGCACGGGAACTGCCGGGTTCAGCTGCAACCTTGATGAGCGCAATCTCCCGTGCCACATGACTCGTATAGGTGATGTCGCTCACCTTGATCACATTGATGAGTTTGTTCAGCTGTTTTTTCACCTGCTCGATGATCTCATCGTCTGCGATCACAACCGCGGTAATTCTGCTCATGCCCGGTTCTTCACAGGTGCCGACCGCAAGACTCTCAATATTAAATCCCCGGCGGGTGAAAAGCCCCGCTACCCGTGACAGGACACCGGGACGATTTTCCACAAGGACCGATATGGTATGTGGTCTCATTTTTTGTCCTCCAGTATCATCTCGTTGATGGCAGCACCGGCAGGCACCATCGGCATCACATTCTCCTCCCGCTCGATTCTGAAATCAAGCACATACGGCCCGTCATGTGCGAGCGACGCCTCAATTGCGTCCTTCACATCAGCAGGGTCTGTCACACACATGCCCTCTACACCATACGCCCGTGCAATGCCGACGAAGTCCACTGACGGCATCTCCGTGTAGGAGTATCGTCTGTCATAGAACAGCTCCTGCCACTGGCGGACCATACCCAGATACTGATTGTTCAGAACCATCACCTTTACCGGGATATTATAGTGGGCAACTGTTGCAAGCTCCTGAATATTCATCTGGAAACTTCCGTCCCCGGCAATATCAATGACCGTCTCATCAGGGCAGGCAACACTGGCACCAATCGCTGCAGGAAACCCATACCCCATTGTACCGAGACCGCCCGAGGTGATCCACTGACGTGGCCGGGTGAACGAAAAATGCTGTGCCGCCCACATCTGATTCTGGCCCACCTCGGTCACGATGATTCCGGCGCCGTCAAGAATCCCGGAGAGAGTCTGAACGATATACTGCGGGGTCATCAGACCGGAATCAACCGTCGCCCGCTCAGCAGACTGCCGCTTCCATTCTGCGAGTCGCTCATTCCACGGACTCAGACACTTCTCACCGGTCAGTTTCCGGTTCACTTCTTTGAGGATCTGCCTGACATCGCCCACTATCGGGAGGTCGACCGCCTTGTTCTTCCCAATCTCCGCAGGGTCAATGTCGATATGAATGATCTGTGCATTGGGGGCAAATGACTCGAGTTTCCCCGTTACCCGGTCATCAAACCGGGCACCTACTGCAATGAGGAGGTCGCATTCTGTCACCGCATAGTTGGCACTCTCTGTCCCGTGCATCCCCAGCATTCCAAGGTTCAGGGGGTGATGAGAAGGAATCGCACCAAGTCCCATCAGAGTTGTGGTAACAGGGATCATGCGGTTCTCTGCAAGATGCAGCAGTTCTGCATCACCGCCGGATGCAATCACACCACCGCCGACATAGAGTACCGGGCGGGCGGCACCTGCGATCATACTCGCAGCCTTCTCGATCTGTCTCGGGTGTCCACGCACCGTCGGCTGATATCCCCGAATCGTCACTGTCTCGGGTACGCGAACGGGTTCATCCATCACATCGGTCTGCACGTCCTTCGGGATATCGATCAACACCGGGCCCATTCGTCCGGTACCTGCGATGTAAAATGCTTCATGCACAGTTTTCGCCACCTCAGACACATTATTCAGCAGATAACTGTGTTTGGTGATCGGGAGCGTAATCCCGGTGATATCAGATTCCTGAAAGGCATCATTCCCCAGCAGTGTCGTCGGGACCTGCCCCGTAATTGCCACAACCGGTACAGAATCCATGTATGCTGTTGCGATGCCTGTCACCAAGTTGCAGGCACCGGGCCCGGAGGTTGCGAGGCAAACACCCACTCTGCCGCTTGCCCGTGCATATCCGTCTGCAGCGTGAACTGCTGCCTGTTCATGCCGAACAAGGACATGCCGGAGTGAAGAGTCAAATAATTCATCATATATCGGCAGAACGGTGCCTCCGGGGTAGCCAAAAATGGTATCCACCCCCTCATGCACCAGGCTCTCTACAAGGATATTAGCCCCGGTTTTCATTTTCTTCCCTCAATAGTCTGTTCATCCCGGCAATTACTGCTTCAACACTCGCGGTGATGATATCTGTCCGCGCGCCACGGGATGTTATTACTTTTCCGTCTTTCCTCAATTTAACAGTTACATCCACGAGGGCGTCTGCACCCCCGGTGATCGCATCCACATGATAATCCTCAAGACTGATATCAGCGACATCAGAGACCGAATCCTGGAGTGCCCGGATTGCCGCATCAACCGGCCCATTTCCGGTAGACGCACTGGTGATTTCGTTTCCGTTCACCGCCATCGTCACGGATGCCGTCGGAATGGACCGGTTTCCGGAGACGACCGTAAACTGCTGCAGGCGTATCGCCGGTGTGCATACCAGTTGCAGCACCGTGTCTGCCACTGCCATCAGGTCAGCATCCGTGACCCGCTTTCCTTCATCTCCCAGTTGTTTTACCCGTGCGAGAATCGCTGCGAGCTGTTCTTTTGTCACAGTATACCCCAGTTCGTTCAGTGACGCCTCAACAGAGGCACTGCCCGAATGCTTCCCTAAGACAATCCGTCTGGTCCGTCCGACCATCTCCGGCGGCACGGGTTCATAGGTCCGTGCATTCCTCAGGACACCATGTGTATGAATGCCACTCTCATGGGTAAATGCCATGGAACCCACGATGGCCTTGTTTGCCGGCAGATCAATGCCTGTCAGGCGTGCCACCAGTGTTGAGAGCGGATAGATCTGCTCTGTACTGATGCCGGTATCCCTTTCGTAGAGCACCTCAAGTGACATCACCACCTCTTCAAAGGGGGTATTGCCCGCCCGTTCACCCAGACCGTTCACCGTGACATGGGCACAGGAAGCGCCGGATTTCAGTGCGGTTATGGTATTTGCCAGTGCAAATCCAAGATCGTTGTGACAATGGATACTGACCGGTGCAATCTCTGTCAGCGGTGGGATATACTCTGCTGTACGCTCCGGCGTCAGGATTCCTACCGTGTCACAGAAACAGAGCCTGTCGGCTCCGCTCTCAACACCACCGCGATAGAGATGTGCAAGAAACGTCTGGTCTGCACGGGACGCATCCTCACCGGACAGCTCGACAATCAGTCCCCGTTCCTTCGCGTATGTGACGGCGGACATCGCCATTTCGTACACCTCGTCACGGGTTTTGCGCATCTTCTCAACGATATGCAGATCACTCACCGGCACAACCAGGTGTACGGAATCAGCACCGGCGTCTGCGGCGAGGTCAATATCATAGGGCAGTGCCCGCACATAGGTGCAGCATTCCGTACGGAGTCCCGCCTCAGATATTAACTGAATTGCGGTAAGCTCTCCCTCAGACGCTGCGGCAGAACCTGCTTCTATCACATGAACTCCAATATCAGACAGGGCACAGGCGATCTCCAGTTTCTGTTCAGGAGTCAGCGTGACACCCGGTGTCTGTTCACCATCCCTCAGGGTGGTGTCAAAAAAACGTGTCTTATCGACAAATAAAGCACTCACTCATAGGCTTCTCACCATGATACATCAATGGCCGGAAAATGATATAATCGTTTGCTTGAGTGAAAAAAGAGGATTAATGTCTGAAATGCCGGACGCCGGTAAATACCATCGCAATATCGAGGCGGTTTGCTGCATCGATCACTTCCTGGTCACGGATGGAGCCACCCGGCTGGATCAATGCGGTTGCACCTGCTTTGGCTGCCTCTTCCAGGGCATCGGGGAATGGCAGGAACGCATCAGAGGCAACGGAGGTCCCTTCAAGTGAAGAGAGTGCCTTATCTACCGCAATCTTTGCCGCATCAACACGACTCATTTGTCCTGCACCAATACCCACGGTAGCAGTCGGGTTTGCAAAGATGATTGTATTGCTCTTTGTGTGCTGGCAGACCTTTAATGCCATCTTCATTGACGCATATTCTGTTGCCGTGGGTTCACGTTCGCTCACGACACGCCAGTTGTCGGTGATTGAATCAGGTGACACCTGAATAAGTGCACCGCCGTTGATGGTGCGGACCGCAGGTTCATTCTGCTTTTCCGGCAGAATCAGCACACGCATGTTCTCCTTTCTCTTCATGATCTCGCGTGCGGAATCCGTATAGCCGGGTGCGATAACCACCTCGACAAAGGTGGATGCAAGTTCTTCTGCCACATCATCCTCCACCACACGGTTTAATGCAACAACCGAACCGTATGCAGAGACAGGGTCCACGTCACGTGCACTGAGATATGCAGGAAGGAGCGCGTCCCCGATTGCAACACCACAGGGATTGTTGTGCTTTACAATCACTGCTGCCGGTTCATCAAATTCATGCAGAAGGGCGGTTGCGGCATCCGCATCGAGATAATTGTTATAGGACATCTGTTTGCCCTGCAGCGGTGTCTGCACCGCAATACCGCTCTTGCCATATACTGCCGCCTTCTGGTGGGGGTTCTCACCGTACCGGAGTTCACGGCCGTTTGTTAACTGGAATGAATAGATCTCGGGGAATTCAGAGTCAATACTGTGCAGATAATTTGAGATTGCTGCATCGTATGAGGCAGTGCGTGCAAAGACCTTGCGTGCAAGATGCAGACGGTCTTCTTCGGAAAGACCACCATCTTTTATCTCATCCATGACCGCCTGGTAATCAGATGGGTCGATGACGACAGCCACATCACGGAAGTTCTTCGCAGCAGAGCGGATCATCGCAGGACCGCCAATATCGATGAATTCAACCAGTTCAGGGAGAGAGAGATCTTTTTTTGCCATCTCCTCAAAGGGATAGAGGTTCACAACAAGGAGATCAATCGGTCCGATTCCCTGCTCTTCCATTACCTGATCATCCTTTCCTCTCCGGCCAAGAAGTCCGCCATGAATCTTTGGATGAAGTGTCTTCACACGTCCGTCCATCATCTCAGGAGACCCGGTATACTCTGATACTTCCGTAAACGGAATGCCTGCTTCTGCAAGGGCCTTTCCGGTCCCTCCTGAACTCAATATTGCAATGCCCGATTCAGACAGGAACTGAGCCAGTTCAACAATTCCGGTCTTGTCCCACACAGAGAGAAGTGCAGTCTTCATGCGCATACTATCGGCGTAAGATATGATGAAACTAATGAACAACGTATGCATCGGTAACACGTCTTTTTGCGTTCGGAAACACATACTATACTAATAAATGAGAAAACCTGCCAGAGAACCCGCCAGAAAACGTACCAGAGAAAACGCTGGAAAATCTTTCAGAGAACCCGCCAGAAAGCATACCAGAGAAAACGCTGGAAAATCTTTCAGAGAACCTGCCAGAAAACGTACCAGAGAAAACGCTGGAAAACCTGCCAGAGAAACAGTCAGAGAACCACCATTTCGGGAAAGTATGTACTGGTGCCCGGAGTGCAATGTACCCCTTGTTGCATCGACCTGCGGGTGTAAAACACCCGGATATGAGATTCCTCTCACCAAACCCTATGATGTACGTCCTGCACTGGAGCATGACAGAAGAATCATCAAAACATACCTGAAAGACAGATTTGGTATCGAAACCATCCCCCAAATCATTCTCCTCAATAAATCAGGAGGCATTGACCGCACCGACACGATCATCGCAAATGGTGTTATCTTCGGCCGCCTCACCTTTGATCCCCTGCTGCGGGAATATACCATAGAACTCACCCCCGATGCCCTTCCCTTTGTTATCGATGAAATCTCAAACGGCATTGTTGACATCACAGATGAGGTCACGGAAAAAGGGAACCGCCATATGGGCGGGAAAAATGTTCCCTGCACATCAGACCTCTCTGACGGCCCGGTCATTGTCCATGCGGGTGGGCGATATGGTACCGGATGGCTGCGAAACAATGTGGTGAAAGTAAAAAGTCTGGGAAGACCCCGTCCCATCGAGATGCCGGACCCGGACCGCGAGCAGGTGATCCGCTGCAACAAACCGCATCTCAAAAATCTGGAACGCCATGCCATACGGTTTATCAAATCCCAAAAAGACGAGCGACCTGAATGCAACGTGGCATTCTCCGGGGGCAAGGACAGCACCGTTGTTCGTGAACTGGCCCGAAAGGCGGATGTCACCGACTGCTACTATGTCGATACCGGAATGGAATTTCCCGAAACGACAGAGTATGTCAATTCCCTTGGAATACCGGTGATTCTGCATGGTCCGGATTTTCAGAAAGGACTTAAGAAAAACGGAATTCCGGCAAAAGACGACCGATGGTGCTGCGAATATCTCAAACTGGAACCCGTCCGAAAGTGGAGATTAACCAAAGGGGATTGTGTCACCGTTCAGGGAAATCGCTGGTATGAATCATTTGCCCGTTCCACCCTTCCCGGAGTCGCCGTCAACCCCTATTATTCCGGACAACTGAACATATCCCCCATACGCGGGTGGAGAGCGTTTGAAGTATTCCTCTATATCTGGTGGCGGGACCTTCCACTAAACCCATTATATGAACAGGGATTTGAGCGCGTCGGATGCTGGATGTGCCCTGCGATGCTTGAATCAGAATATGAAATTGCAAAGGAACTCCATCCTGAAAAAATTGCAGAATGGGAGGAAATTATCGGCAGGTATGCGCGAATTGAGCATATTTCTGATGCTGCAATGAAATGCGGATGGTGGAGATGGAAAAACCATCCTCCCAAAATGATTACTCTCATGAATGAGAGAGGAATCCAAATAAAAAGCCAAAATTCTGCAAAAAATAAAAATAAGCGATAAATACCAACCATTTTTAAAATTAAACCACATTTACAAGAATTCACAAATGTTTTTTGAGATATCTATATATAGAACCACTAACCATAAATTAGGTATATCGATCACACATTGCCATACATGGCAGGGGAAATCATGACAGATAATCCGGACATGAGAAAAGATGAAACATCTGCACCTTTGGATGGCACAGAGTCCTCTGATATGGCAGAAAATGACCAGACAGAACTCACAGACGCTGAACGTCTTGTCGAACTGTACAGGGAGTGCGATGAGCAAAACAACCGGTATCTTCGCCTTGCTGCTGATTTCGAGAACTATAAAAAACGTGTCTCACGTGAATCAGAAGAACGCTCAAATCGTGCGGTGGAAGAACTGGCACGTGAATTGCTCATTGTTACCGACAACATTGAACGGGCACTGAATTCAGATGATGGTACCCTTCGTGAAGGAGTCGAACAGATTCATAAACTGCTTGAATCAGTCCTGAATCGTCATGAAATCACAAAGATCGATTGTCTGAACCTTCAATTTAACCCGGAAACACAGGAAGCAGTGGCGTACGTTCCCTCAGACTGTAATGAAGGAATTGTCATTGACGAAATTGAACCGGGATACTGTAGAAAAGGAAAAGTAATTCGCTGCGCAAAAGTCGCAGTGTCACAGGGAAAAACAACGGAGGAATAAATAATGGCTTCAGAAAAAATTCTTGGAATTGACCTTGGTACAACGAATTCATGTATGTCGATCATGGAAGGCGGCAAATCTACCGTTATTCCAAACGCAGAAGGCGGACGCACAACCCCGTCAGTTGTTGCGTTCTCCAAAGAAGGAGAGCGTCTCGTGGGAAGTGTGGCAAAGAGGCAGGCAATCACAAACCCGCAACGGACCATCATCTCAATCAAGCGTGACATGGGCTCCAGCCGGAAAGTCAAAATCGACGACAAGGAGTATACTCCCCAGGAAATCTCAGCAATGATCCTTCAGAAACTCAAATCTGATGCAGAAGGATATCTGGGAGAGAAGATCAACAAGGCAGTCATCACCGTCCCTGCATACTTTAATGATGCCCAGCGGCAGGCAACCAAGGATGCCGGAAAAATTGCCGGGCTTGAAGTGATGCGTATCATCAATGAACCAACCGCGAGCGCTCTTGCATATGGCGTTGACAAAGAAGAGGAAGCAACTGTCCTCGTCTACGACCTTGGCGGCGGTACATTCGATGTATCGGTGATGACCCTCGGAGACGGTGTCTTTGAAGTGCAGGCAACCGCCGGAGACAACCACCTTGGTGGAGACGACTTTGACGAGTGCGTCATCACCTACCTTGTCGATGAGTTCAAAAAGAAGGAAGGCATTGACCTGACGAAGGACCCGATGGCCATGCAGCGTCTCCGCGATGCAGCAGAGAACGCGAAAAAGGAGCTCTCAACAGTCCAGAAAACGAACATCAACCTCCCGTACATCACCACCGATGCATCCGGACCGAAATTCCTCGACATCGACCTCACCCGTGCAAAGTTTGAACAGTTAATCGGTTCTCTTGTTGAGAAGACCCTTGGCCCTGTCAGACAGGCACTTGACGATGCCGGCATCAAGGCAGGCGAGATCGACCATGTCCTCCTCGTTGGCGGTTCTACCCGTGTGCCCATGGTACAGGAAAAGATCAAAGAGATCCTGAAGAAGGACGCTGACAAGGGAATCAACCCGGACGAGTGTGTGGCACTCGGTGCGGCAATTCAGGGTGGTGTCCTGACCGGAGAAGCAAAGGACGTCGTCCTTCTCGATGTCACACCGCTGACCCTCTCCATTGAGACAATGGGAGGAATCGCAACAAAACTCATTGAGCGAAACACCACCATCCCTACACGAAAGAGTCAGATCTTCACCACTGCTGCTGATAACCAGACCAGTGTTGAGATTCATGTGGTGCAGGGTGAGCGTGCTCTTGCAAACGACAACTTTACGCTTGGTAAGTTCCAGTTGACAGGCATTCCACCCGCACCCCGCGGCATCCCACAGATTGAGGTGTCGTTCGATATCGATGCAAACGGTATCATAAATGTATCCGCAAAAGACTTGGGAAGCGGAAACGAACAGGCCATCACCATCTCCGGCGACAAACGCCTCTCTGATGAAGAGATCGAGGAAATGGTCAACAAATCCAAGGAATTTGAAGAAGAAGACCAGAAGAAGCGCGAAGAAATTGAGATCCGCAACAATGCAGACACCGCTGTCTTCTCCTCCGAAAAACTGCTGAAGGACTCTGCAGACAAGATCACAGAGGATGAGAAGAAGTCCATCGAAGACGCTGCAGAGAAGGTAAAAACCGCACTTGAGGGCGATGACACAGAGACCATCAAGACAGAAACCGAGGCACTCACAGAAGCGGTGTATGCGGTGACGGTCCGGCTGTATCAGGAAGCTGCCGCAGAAGCACAGGCTGCAGGCGAAACCGGTGAACCACAGGCATCGACGCAGGATGATGACACCGTTGTCGATGCTGACTATGAAGTACAGGATGACAAGAAAGAGTGAGCAGGATGTCCGGGAAAAATTACTACGACATCCTTAATATTCCGCGGAATGCCGATGAAAAGGAGATCAAACGGGCATACCGGAGTCTGACCAAGAAGTATCACCCGGACATCAACAAGGAAGAGGGAGCAGAAGAAAAATTCAAGGATATCAACGAGGCATACAGCGTTCTTTCCGACGCACAGAAACGGGCCCAGTATGATCAGCTGGGCCATGACGCCTTCACGAGCGCTTCAAAAGGTTCATATCAGGGCGGAGGATATGGATCGGGCGGATTCAACGCAGACTTTGGAGGATTCGGGGATATCTTCGATTCATTCTTTGGCGGCGGCGCACGGGGACCACGGGGCCCCCAGCGTGGTTCAGACCTCCTGATGCGTATTCAGATCACCCTGCGGGAAGCAGTCTTTGGTGTTGACCGCGACATTGATGTGATGCACAACGAACCCTGTCCGGCATGTGACGGGACGGGAAGTGCAACCAAAAAGACAAATGTCTGTCCCCGATGTGGCGGGAGCGGCCAGGAACGGCGTGCAAATAACACGCCATTCGGCCAGTTTGTCAGCATGGCAACCTGCTCGCAGTGCGGTGGGTCCGGACGCATCCCCGAGGAACGCTGCAAAACCTGCAACGGCAGTGGTCATTCCCGGGTAAAGCGGACCATCACCGTCAATATCCCTGCAGGAATTGACAGTGGCATGCGTCTGCGAATGGAAGGATACGGAGAAGCAGGAGACGCGGGCGCGCCAAATGGTGACCTCTTTATTGAGGTGCATGTCACTCCAAACCCCACATATACCCGCATAGGGGACAATCTGGAGACGACAGCAGACATCTCCCCTGCCCAGGCAGTCATGGGAACATCCATCACGATCACGTCCATTGACGGCAGAAAGATTGACCTGAAAGTGCCTGCAGGTGTTCAGTACAACACTGCCCTCAAAATCCCGGGAGAGGGTGTACGCCGGCGTGGCAGACCAGGTGACCTGCTTGTCAGAATGAAGATTGTCATCCCAAAACATCCTGGATCACAGGAAAAAGAACTCTACGAACAAATACTTGAACTGGAAGGGAACAAGGAACCGGGGCACGGTTCGAAGGGGTTCTTCCAGGACCTGAAAGACAAGATGAAATAATTCGGGAATTTTTCATCTTTTTATTCAGACAAAACAATTTTTTTCCCGGAAAGGACTCATCGATACCTGTTCCAAAGGAGTTAACCCTCCGGATGGAGTAGTACTATATCAGCATATGAAATGTATCTTTGAACTGTCCGGGGAACATCCTGAGTTGCCATTCGCAGAGATTGAGGCATTCGCATCCATTGAGGAACAGGCAACACAGGTGGCGGTTGCCGAATGTCCCGACCCTGATGCCTGCAGAGACCTTGCGATGACGCACACGGTCATGGAATACCTGGGGACATGTAACGCTGATATTGCGAGCATCACCGCTATGCTTCAGACGCTTTCCCTTTCGACCGAACAGACCTTTGCCGCCCGTGTCAGGAAAATGGAGGACGCCCCGGCAACGCCGTCACAACTCTCCCTTGAGAGACTGATTGGAACGAATATCACCGGACCGGTCTCTCTGGATGCACCCGAACGGGAATACCGGGCAATTATTGCTCATGACACCTGTTATTTTGGAAGGGTTCTTTTTCATATTGACAGGGGGAGTTATGAATACAGAAATCCGATGAGACGGCCATTCTTCCACCCCGGCGTAATGATGCCGATCACTGCCCGCACGCTCGTCAACCTCGCACAGGCAAAGAAAGATGATATCATCTGTGACCCGTTCTGCGGAACAGGAGGGGTGCTTCTGGAGGCAAAACTCTGTGGAATGAAGATCATCGGGAGTGATATGGACCAGATGATGATTGACGGGTGCAGAAAAAACCTCCCGGATGCAGACCTCTTCCGTGCGGATGCAACAAAACTCCCCCTCACAGATGATTCGGTTGATGCAGTCGTAACCGATCTCCCCTATGGTCATTCGGTTTGTATCATGGCAGAGTCAATGAACCAGTTGTACTCCGAATCGCTGCAGGAAATCCGCAGAATCCTCAAACCAGACGGAAGATGTGTCATAGTAACCCACGTTGATATTCAGTCGGTGGCAGAAGAGCATTTCACGGTTGTCAGAAAGTTTTACCAGCGAATTCACAAAAGCCTGACACGGCAGATTCTCATCCTCAAATAACAAAAGAAGAACACACACGTGGGGCACCACCCGTGCCAAATGGTGACAGATGGCGCGCCCCCCACACCCATCAACACACAATTATTATTTTTTTCAGATATATTTTCATGCCGTTCGCCACACTAATATAGTATCCGGTTGAAATAATCTGCAGGCAACACGGATAATAATATCAATATCATTCATACTTTCCGCATTGCCTGGGCGAAAAAGGTACACACATGAATACTCTCAGGTGGATAAAGGAGTCATTTCGATCCTGCAATCCAAACAAGGCAATCTCCAAACGGGCAATACGGCATCTGAAAAAAATTGAGAAGAAACAACTCTTCTCAGATGACATTTCAACCATGCGTGCAGCAGAAGGGCGGTGGTATGAATCACTGATGTATGAAATGCTGCTTGAATTCTCACGCAGATCGAATAACATCCAGTATATTGTCCGCAAAGGAGCGGATGCACCGTTCCCGTCCATTCCTGCAAAATTTGGTCAAAACGGATTGTATTTTTCAAACAGGGGGGACATTAACATCCGTGGCAATGGACAGGACATCGCGGAAGTGGATATGCTCTTTGTCGGAGGAGACGGCAAAATAGGATTTGCAGAAGTTGTCACATCCGGAACAGAACTCAAAGAACTCCGGGAAGAAGTGCACTACAAAAAGAAACTGCTGGGTTACCTGTATGGACAGATTAACGTCCCGTTTGTCCTGTTCTCATCGGTTGACATCTCGCGTTCCTCCATTGTCAAACGGTTAATGCGTGAAACAGAGAGTGTCCTTATCGTCACGAAGTCATGTGAGAAACTCAAACATCTTCTGAGTGGCACGTCTACGAGGGGTATCCCGCGAAAACCCCTGAAACATACAAAATTGATCGATGTAAAAGATCTGCAGCCAAAGCGTCCCTTTGACTATAAACACATTCACGATTACCGAAGGGACCGGATTCTTTCAGAAATCCGTGCCGGTAAACCCAAAGACCAGTTTCAGGAGAGGGACGAACTCCCGCCTCTTGCAAAAAAACTGCTTCTTGGTGCCCTTCATGAGTCCGGTTCACAGGAAATCTGGAAAGGAAAAGACCTGACCATTAAAGGAACCAAATATGATCAGGAGAGGATCAATAAGGATTTTTCAAAGATCATTATTGCACTGGACCTTCCGGAATTTGAACCGGTCATATACCTTCGGTCACGGAATAAAAAGGAATACCTGAAAGTTGTTGTCCGGAAATCCGGCGGTTTCCGGGTTGAGAGCAAACGGACACCACAGATGACAGGATTTTTCCTCTGGCTGGAATCGCTCAAACCGACAATCGGAGGGAAGGTTGCACGGAAATATGCTGATACCTTCCTGACACGAGCCTGATGCGGGAGAACGATTACGATTCCGGATCAAACTCTTCTTTCAGTCCGGATTCTGCATACCTACACCCATCCTTTCTACAGCAACACTCTTCTGTATCCGAATCAGCGCACCCTGCCATCTCCAGACGTTTCCCTTCGACAAGCGCTTCAACAACCTTTGTGCGGCCCGCATGAAGATCACGCCACAGGGTTTTTCTGGATACCTCCATCTGTCCGGCCGCAGATTCCTGATCGTAATGCAACAAATCCACCAGCCTGAGTGCCTCAAGTTCTTCCGGTTCAAGCACATTCACCCTTCCTTCAGCATCCGGGCGGCAGCATGGCTGAAAACAGCGATATTGAGAATTACCATTCAGTGCCCTCTGTTTCCGGGGTCTTCCACGACGGGCTGGTTTTTGCCCCCTGTTATTGCACCCTCTCATACCTATAGAATCTTCTGTGGACAATTATTTATGCGTATGTACGTTCTGTTCGGCCAATGCTCCTGTCCATCACTGCTCTTTTCCGTCACGAACAAATGTATTCAGGAACCGTTCCACCACCCACGTATTCCGTACTTCCGGATGGAACATGACCGCATATACCGGATCGGTCTGATGCCGCACCGCCTGGACGCAGGCATCTGATTGTGCAAGAACAACAAAGTCACTCCCGAAAACACCACAAAACCGGTGTAATTCATATGCCGTCCATTCATTCTCACAAAAGATCGGATCGCCCGGTACCAGGGCACGAACGACCGTCATGCCAATCTCAGGATTTTCGATAATCCTACCGCCATATGCCAGAACCAACGCCTGCATACCCGCACAGATTCCAAGGACAGGTACCGAATGTTCTGGAATCCATGTAAAAAAATCCGGTTTTTCTGCAAACAGGTTGTCTTTCAGGGGAGTCCCGCAGAGAATCACCGCACGAACCTGACTCATATCCAACGAATCCCATTCGGTATAATGACAGATGGTATACTGGTATCCACAGTTCTTCACAATATCTGCAATCGGGCGTACAAATTCATCCTCGCCCAGGGAACCCGGACGATAACAGAGGTCAAGAAGGACGATCATTTCTCTGCCACCTCTGCGTCCAGAACAATATACCGGCCATTATAATTTGCATATACGGATTCTGATTTGAGCACAACAATTTTTTTTACAAAAAACGGTGCATCTGTCACCAGCGTTTCGAGTTCACCGCCTTCTCCGGTTAAGGTAATACCATATTTTTTCGCATATACCCGGAGAAGCCGGAGAGCTTCGGCATCAATACGCTTTCCCAGCCAGGTTTCATCAAAAGGCGCTGAAAAAACACCGGAAACAAGGACTTCAAACCCTTCATCGATCAGGCACTGCATATACCAGTCCTGGTCAATGTGCCAGAGCGGATTATAGCACCAGAGACCAAGGGCATCGCAGATCTTCTGAATACGCGTGGCCTGATAGACAGACAGAACCGCCCCTGTGACAATACCTTCAATCCCATACTGCTCCACGGCAAGCGAGATCGCCTGTTTCAGGTCAACAAGTTCCGCTTCTTCAATACCCTGTGTGGTATACTCCAGAATGGGAATATCCATCGCTTCCGCCTGAAGTGCCGTAAGGTGAATGTTCGGAGTATGGAACATGTAACTCTCATCATTTTTAGACACTATCGAGATCAGGCAGGAGACTTCCTCTTTCTGCATTGCCCGGTATGTGGCATATACCGAGTCTTTGCCGCCGGAAAATAATACACCAAGTTTCATCGTTACATCATCCCATCCAGATCCCTGACACATTGGAAACAGAGCCAGACTAACCGAACTAATTTCTCACTGAATAGGTATAAATTAGAGGGCATCTGGCAGCATACAATCACCTCTTCATACCAGATACATTGTCACCAGATCTCTATTATTCCGGTTTTTTTTGCAGGGTAAATCCAAGATGACGGGTGAAGAAGTAATACCAGAACACAACCATCCAGAACGTGAATAATATCCAGCCCGTATGGACATGCACCTGCTCGATAACTCCCTCCGGCCCATAGAGATACCCGCTCAGAGAGATGATTGCTATTCTCCCAATGTTTGAGGCGTAGGTTCCGATATATCCGACCAGTATCAGAAGAGCCCCGCGCTTTGATATCGCCTCCGGAAATGTTGACAGAACAATGATGGATGCAACGGTGAAGGTGCCCAGTGACCATATGCCGGTGCAGTCGGAGACTACGGCAAGTCTGATCGTATCTCCCGACATGGAGAGAAACGAGATGATGTTCCCGTGCACGTCCGGTTCGATTCCCATCAGACGGATGAGACCGGTCGTCAAGGATATTGTGGGGGGAATGAGGGGTGCGATGAGCCAGTCTTCATGGCGGATAAAGAGTTCGTAGAGTTCAAATCCAAGGACCGCAATTATGGGGAATAGTAATGGTAATAGTAACGTTTTGAAAGCAAAAAATCCAAATATAATAATACTGACTCCTGCAAGCAACAATGAGAATTCACCAATTGAAAACGGCGGGTTACCAAGGCCAAGAGGAATGTTCAGAAAACTGAATATACATATTCCGATTCCTGCCAGAATAACAGTAATCTGATTTTTTTTATCAAGCATTTTTTGAGGTTTGTAGGATAGATACATCATTGAGATACAGGTCAATATCCAGATACTGATTGCATCAACCTTCGAATAGGAAAGGGATGTAGAGAGAAAATAAAACGCGAGAATACAAATTGTGATAATTACCCAGATTTTTGCTGCCTTTTGTGGATTGATATTATTAAATACATCTTTGTTCATGATTACCCCCCAATAATCATCCAAATCCCTGTTGGTAATTTTGAATGGCTACAACATATATATAAGTGACCCTGGTATGACTGCTATTGCAACCATTGAACTGATTTGTGTCTGCACCTACAAACAGCAGTGTTTAGGGCCTCCGCTATTTCATATGGGAAAACCAGTTATTGATAGAAATACTTTTTATCTACCAAAAACTTTGAAAGAAGCAGAATCAGCTATTCAGAAGAATAAGCAAATACATTTCGACAGTCCGGAAAACGGATGCTCAGCAAATAAAGCAATAAAAAAGTGGGCAAAGATAACCCATTTACTGTTTCGTGCATCATGGATAACAGTCATACTATTCTGCACTATCCTTTGTATCGTCATATAGATGCTGGTGTTTCAATACATTGACGTGAATGTTGTTGAACTTCAAATTTTTCTGCGCATTTTTGCCGAATTTCTTCGCAAATCAGGAGACTTCGTACCCCCTCTGACAGTGTGATAGGGAACTTCTTTCCTTCTTTTACGCAATCCACAAAAGTTAAAAGTTCCATTTTTAATGGTTCAACTTTATTGACCATGACCTTTTCAATCACATTTTCCTGCACGTAGCGCTCACAACTATGGCTGTATATCTCTGGTTTCCGATGTATATAGACTTCCTGAGCCATAAAGTCCCCCTCTATTGTTAAATCTTCTTCTTCAATATAGATCATCCGAATCTTCTTTGACGCCTTTCTACTTGCAGAAAGATAAACCGGTACTGTTCCAAAATCAAACAAAGCACCGCAAATATCAGTATTACCGGAACAAAGGAGATTATACGACCCTTTGAAAAAGGAATTATTGATGATAATATCTATGTCATGAATCATCAGATCTTCAACAACAGAGCTTCTGGTGACCCTCACTGATGCAGGATTATGCCGTTTTATTTCAACATATATCGGATTTTTTACAATTCGCTGAATCTCTTTTATTATCGGATTAAATCGTTCAATATGACCAACGCCGACAACAAGGTCATCCGGTATTTTCTCGCAGAGGGCTTTTGCTTCTGCTGATGTCAGGCATACGGGTTTTTCTATTAGCATAGGTACGCCGGCATCTGCTGCTTTTAGTGCCATTTCATAATGATATTCTGTTGGAACACAGATACTGACTGCATCAACCTCCCGAAAAAGATCATCCAGAGATTCAGTGAAATTTGCTCCGGTTTTTGCAGAAATATCTGATGCTGCAGCAGTGTTTATGTCGTAGACTGTAACATTGTCAACACTTTTCAATTCTGAATAAACCCGTACATGATTCCTTCCCATTACGCCCGTTCCGATAACCCCAACATCCATTCCTTTTTCCCCCTTTTAATGACCATAATGAGTCGAATTTTTGAACAGAACTCATTCTTCATTTCTTGTTCAAATTGTTACACAATGAGGATTAGTTGGATAATCAAAGGAATGAATGGTTATAGTGCCATACATAGAAATTATTGTGTTGCTCATTCCTGTTCACCAAATCTCCTGTTGTATACAGAGCCAGAATGCCACAAATCAGTATTTATTAGTATGCTGGGCAGTGTATTGATCATTCATTGGCAAACAGGTAAAAAAACTCCAAAAAATAAACAATAAATCATTAGGAAAGCGGAGCTGATGTCTTAGTATTCCCCAAAAGGTGACGAAATTCTCATTTTTTCCAGGGTTATGTCATTGTAATTATGAACCTATGATTCTGCGTATCATATTAACCAGACATACAGGATGGTAATGGCACCAATTACAAAGCAGAATATCCAGAAAGGAGTTTTTTTTGCTACATTAAGGAGGATGTTCATTGATAGATAACCGAAAAATAATGATGATACCAATAAAATCACTGCCGTCTGGAATGGTATCAGTTGAATCGCCCCAAAATCAATGACAAATATGGAAAATGCAGCAGGAACACTCATCAGAAAAGAAACAATAAGTGCTGTTTCCTGATCTATTTTTTGTGCGAGAAGTGTTGCCACTGTAATTCCGGAACGTGAAATCCCCGGAAGGATGGCAAACCCTTGTGCAATCCCTGTAATAATCATATCCCTGTCACTTATCTGATCCATCTCTTTTTCCCCGGATTTTCCTTTTATTTTCATAATGACCCCTGTGAGAATCAGCATGAAACCAATCAAAATCGTAAATGTGGATGTATCCTGCTCAAATGCCACCGATTTTACCAAAAAATAGAGGGGCAATGCAGTAATAGCCGTTGAAAGAGAAGCAATGATAAGAATTCTCGTAATCTTGTAGTCCAGACGAATATTGTGTAAAATTTGAATGAATTCTCCCCTAAATCGAATAATTACTGCTATCATCGTGCCAAAGTGCAGATAAAATGCATATGAAAGAGCAGTTTGAGGATCCATATGAAGATAATTAAGAAAATAGAGCATGGTCTGTGCTTCACTGCTTATCGGGAGCCATTCAACTGTTCCCTGAATTGCCCCTGCAATGAGTGCTTCCAGTCCATTCATCCGATAGAATGTTGCATGGCATCTTCATATAAATAACTTATGCAATTTTTTTGTAAAAGGGAGGTAATATGAATTTGAATCTGAACTATTCAATTATTGAATGTATCACCACCATTTGAGACATAATGACAACATATAAATTCTTGTTTTATTTTTGCTGAATTCCTCCAAAAGATATATGCAGGCATTATAAATGCAAAATATGACATTATAGACGCAAATTGCCAATATATATTCTAATCGAATGAGAAAAGTAATCAACACTATTCCGAATGTTGGGCATACAAATAAATATGATATGACATATCAAACACCTATGCCCGGCGAGCAGGAACTGCTCGATAGAATATTGAACATACTTAAGTTCAAGTCAAAGGGAATGACGATAACAGAGATATCACATGTTACAAACATTCACCGAAATTCTATCGCAAAATATCTTCAGGTATTATTAGCATCAGGCAAAGTAGACGTCAAACTCGTTGGTAACGCGAAGGTATATACTATCTCTTGCCGGTTGCCAATCACTTCAATGCTACAATGCTCCACAGACCTCATTGTTCTCCTGAATGAGGAGAGAAAAATAATACAGGTAAACGATAGATATCTGACATTCTTTAATCTTAAAAGAGAAGATGTGCTCAACAGGAATTTTTACGAACTGAATATTCCCATTATCAATGAAGAATCACTGTTTCCTTTCATTAACAGTTCTATTGAAGATGGAGAAATATGCAGGGAAGAGATCACATATCCGTACAATAATTCAATTTACCACTTTTATATCAAATATATTCCATCCGTCCTGGATGGAGGAGAACATGGCCTGATAATCACCATTAAAGATTATACCGAAGAAAAAAAAGTCAGGGATGCACTCTCTGAACATGAAGAAAAATTTAAAAATTTATTCAATAACACAAATGATTCAATATTTCTCTATGAAATTACTGATGAACAGCACATTGGAGCGCTAATCGAAGTAAATGATACTGCCTGCAATAAACTGAATTATTCCCGCGAAGAACTTTTTCATACACAATTCAGTGACTTATTTCATTCAGAATACCATACCCAAAACAGCATAATTGAAACTGATTTGGCAGAGAATTATCATTCGATATATGAAGGCACACAAATAAAAAAAGATGGGACTGCATTCCCCGTTGAAGCGAGTGCCCATGTATTTTCCCTGCAGGACAGACTAGTAGTTTTGTATGTTATGAGGGATATTTCCGAACGAAAAATTGCTGAAAATCGTTTAAAACTCAGTGAGAACAGGTATAGAGACATTGTTGAAGGACAACAGGAATTAATCTGCCGAATCTCGCCGGATTATTCTATAAATTATGTTAACGATGCATTTTGCAGATATTTTAATCTTCAAAAAGAAGCATGCGCAGGAAAAACACTTGAATTGCTGGATATCTGTCCGGAAGATAAGGAATCAATCCAAAGGTGCATAAACAAGGCACATACAAAAAAAGAAACAAAAAATATTGAATTCCGAATTCAACACGGTGGCAGCAAACCCATTTGGATAGATGGCAGCATCTCCCCGATATTTAATTCAGATCATACCATCCATGAATATCAATTTGTGGGACGGGATATTACTGAGGCACGACAGGCGAAAGAAGCGCTTAAATGCAATGAAGAGAACACACGGTTTCTCCTGAATTCAACCAATGGTAATTCTCTTCTTATTGATTTGAAAGGACAGATACTGTCATTGAACAAATCATCATGCAAATACATTCGTACCTTTTGCAATGATGAAACATTAGACATTGAATCAATTACCGGAAGACAAATTTATGAATTTATTCCCAACAATATCGCTCTGACAATAAAGGATATTATATCTGAAATGTGTGTATCAAAAAATTCAGAATCTTTTATCGATGAAATTAATAAGAGAATTTTTGATTTTTCACTCTCACCACTTGTGAATTCAGAGGGAGAAGTTGAAAAAATTGCAATTGTGAAAAGAGATATTACTGAAAGAAAAGAATACGAATCGAACTTAACCGAAACCATTTCCCGTTTAACAGATATCATCGATTTCCTTCCGGAAGCTACCTTTGTTGTCAATAATGATTCCTGCGTAATTGCATGGAACAAGGCAATGGAACAACTCACGGGAATTCCGAAGGAACAAATTATCGGTACCGGAAATAATTCCTATTCAATTCCCTTTTACGGCAAAAAACATCCAATGCTCATCGATTATGTGATATCCTCTGACATGTCACAATTCAATCCACCGAAAAATGTTTGGAAAGAAAAAGATTCATTAAATTCCGAAGTATGGTCATCTCACATCAACCATCAAAAAGGAGCATACCTCTGGGTAAAAGCTACGGGATTGTTCAACAAAGAAGGAAATGTCATCGGTGCAATTGAGTCAATTCAGGATGTAACATACCAGAAGAGAACAGCAGTGAAACTGGTAAAAAGCGAAGAAAAATATCGCGATTTACTGGAAAAAACATGTGCAATTGTTCTGAAAACAGACATAAACGGAAACATTTCATATATTAACGAGTATGGGGAAACACTCCTCGGTTACCAAAAAGGAGAAGGTACAGGTAAAAATATCGGAGACATATATTCTAAATCGGATGTAGGGTGCTATCAATGTGACAGCATCGTAAAAGGAATTAGCCAGGACCCCAAACGATGGAAAAATACCGAAATAGAATTCATTGACCCAAGTGGGACAACTAAATGGATCTCATGGACAAATAGCCCCATCATTGATGCTGATGGACATATCACAGGAATTTCTGCAGTTGGCATTGATATTACCGCTCGTAAAGAAAGCGAAATTAAAGCAAAAAACTATATAAAATGCTTGGAATTCATATCTCAATCGTCTATGAACTTTGCAAATCTCCCCCATAATGAAAAAATATATCACTATATTTCCTCAGAACTCATCTCCCTTCTTCCCGGCGGCGTCGCAGTTGTTAATTCATATGAAGATGAGTCAGATTCTCTGCTCATCAAATCAATAAAGGGAACAATTGATGGGTACGAGAATATGCTGAGCGATATGCTCAATGAGAAGATATGCGACAAAAAATTCACAATTCCAGATGATTATCGTCAAAACCTGAAATCCAATCAGTTAATCCACCTTTCAGGGGGCCTCTTTGATCTTTTCCTTCAGAATTATTCTGAAGATATCTGCAAAACAATCAATGATGTATTAGATCTCTATGAGTGCTACATGATAGGAATATCCAGAAACAACACACTATTTGGAAGCATATCCTTTGCAATTCCAAATCGCATTAATGCCGATACCAGATCAATCATCGAGATTTTTGTGAACCAGGCATCCGTTGCACTCCAGAGATGGTGGTATGAGGAGAGATTGAATAATTGCAGTCCCATTTCAAATATTAACGATATTCATGAACAGAAACAGCCAGATGAATCCCAACAAAATCTCAAGCTGATTCTTGAAAATATAAAAAAGAGACATATACTTGATGTACAAAAGCAAAATGAAATATTTGCCAAAATCTGTGAAACCTATAAAAATTGCCCGATATTTTCAGTTGATGAAAATGGAATTATTACTTATGCAAATTCGATAGTCAATGAGATTGTAGGTGAAAATATTCCAATCATAGGCAGAGAAATTTCAAATATAATTCCTCCATCCTCGCTCCATAAAACAAGGGAGGCTCTTGAAGATATCCTGAACGTTTCAGCAGAAAAACGGCATGAGATTTCAATTCCAATTATATCACGAATTGATAAGCAACATGATATCACCTGGAATCTTGAAAAACGGTTTGACTACTCAGGGGGTGCTGCCAATATTCTCTGGATTGGTAATGAATTTTCTGCGAACATGTGAATATATTGCACCAAGTTATAAATTCCCCCGTATTGCGTTATGTAATGAGGATATACTGGTCTGATAATTTAATATGATAGATATAAACCACATTTATTAAATATAATCATGACAGTATAACAACCAATAATGAAAGAGAACCATTTAGGGCTGGCTAAAATTCTTGAAATACTCAGGAATAATCCACGTGGAATGTCAGTTACGCAGATTACCGAAAAAATTGGCATGAACAGAATTACGGTAGGGCATTACCTGGACATTCTCCGCACGTCAGGAGAAGTTGATATGGAAACCTATGGACAGTCCAAGGTATATTACATCTCACACCGCATGCCGATATCTGCAATGATGGACCTTTCATCGGATTATGTTATCGTTCTCAACGACGATCGCAAAATCGTTCAGGCAAATAATAATATTCTCTCACTTCTTCAAAAAAAGAAAGAAGACATCCTTGATAAAAACATTCAGAAGGTGCTTTCTCCCACACATACCGTAATCGATCTGCAGTCAAAAATTGATCAGGCAATCGAAGCGGGCGGAATAACCGAAGAAATAAGGATACTGAAAAACGATGAAGAGCTCTTCTTTACAATGAAGATTATTCCAACCGTATTCACAGATGGTGCTCCAGGAACAACCATTATACTGGAAGATATTACCAAATACCGTAAGTCAATACAGGCACTTCAGGACAGCGAGAAAAAGTTCAGGGAACTACTCAAAAATATCAGTGAACTTCTGGTAAAAATTGAACATATTGCTGAACTCAACGATCAGATCCGAAACCCCCTGCAGGTGATCGTTGGCATTACCGACCTCGAAGATGTTGAGATGGCCGATCAGATCAAAGAACAGGCGAAAGAGATTGATACAATAATCCGCCAGTTGAACGTGGGGAACATTGAGGCAGAAAATATCCGGAAATTTTTTAGAAAATATGCAGATGCACCGGTTGACAATGAGAGTAAACCTGAAAAGGTTCCTGTTGAACTGAATAATTCATAGTACAATCAGATAAAATCCACTTTATCTTCATCCATAGATACTCAGGACTGAAGTACCATTCATCCAGTATTCCCACCCACCCATACCAGTGTGGGCGGTTCCTGTTTTTAGTATCCTGTCCACTTGGAGTGCCTTCCCCAGCTGTTGAAAACACTCAATGTCACCCTGCGTATCCATCAGACCAAGAGAACGTACTGTTCCTGAGAAGACCGCCCATTTGCATCCGTTTTTTCGACAAAATCTTTGATTCGAGAGATTTCAAGAGTAATCCCTACATCCATTGTCTCATTGGTGATCAGGGCAACGAATCCATGATAGACAGTTACCATTAGTCATGACGTATTAATTCCAAAATATTCCTTTTAATTTCAAAATAAAGTGCACGACACTGTTGATCAGCATACCATTAATATTAAAAAATAGTTATCATCACCCTGTCGGCGTTTATTCTCATTTCAGACACTATGGAAGTGCCTGTGGGGGGAGGCAACCCGATTTAGTTCAAGTGGATTCAATCCTTGAGAATGGTTGAATTCCTGTAGTACTGCATATCCTGTAAATCCGGGACGCAGTGCTACAAAAAATGAAAGGTGTGATAAAATGATGCGAAAAAGTGTAGGGCTAATAGCCCTTCTTATGGTGGCAATGGCATTTGTTGTTGCTCCCCCTGTTGCTGCTGAAATGACAGCACCAACGACAGTTGAAATCCTTGACTGTGGAGGAGATGCTCCTGTTATTAAATGCAAATGGGAGAATGATACGACAGAATGGATGGAAGATGGAGATACCACTCACAGCACATTTGGCAGCCAGTTTGACCCAACATGTGATGATACGCAAAAAAAAGAAATCTTCGTTTATGCTGTAGTAACAGATGCACAGGGGATAGGTGACATAACAAGTGTGCTCTTTAATGTGACTGGTCCATGTGGAGCAGAACTCATTGGACAGACCTGCATGAGTGAAGTCACAGCAGGCGCTCTTGACTTAGTGAATGCTGCGAATTTATCTGACCTCATCCACTACTATGGTGGTTATGACTTAGACGACGTTCGTGCAGAGCTTGGTGAGTGCCCCACTGCCAAGTTATACGTTGGATCATTTGAGGTTGATTATTGCTCGCCAGCAGGCGATTACACTGTCACCGTATGGGCAGTGGATACCAAATACTATGAATCAGATCGTGTCACAAACGTCTTCAGTATGAATCGCCTCGCCTGCTGTGAGTATGATTTCACATGTATTAATTGGGGATCTATTTATCAGACAACCACTGAAGCACTTGTTACAGGCGATAAGGATATGAGTACTTCCGATAAGCCAACCGTTAAAAATTTGGGGAATATTGACATCCAAATAAAAGTGGAACAGGATAAACTGTCAAGTGGTGGTAAGGAGTACTATATAGATAACTGTGGTAACACGATGTACCGTTTCGATGCCAAGATCCTTTCAATGGGCATTAAAAAGTATTTCGCACCAGATCAACTCGTCACCCTGAACGGATATATCGAGCGGTGCAAAATGGATGGAATCTGTTTCTCCCTTGATCAGTTGAACAATGGCTTACCGCCTGGATCTTATACAGGTATGGTACATATTCAATGTGCAGATTCAGGGAATAACCCATGTCCATGATTTAATCATAAATTAACCTTTTTTTATCAAATAACTTTAAATAACAATTTACAACTCAAACTATAAAGTACAACCATTTAGTAAATACATTTATATTCTAGATTATCAATTAGGTAAAAAATGAGGAGAGTAATACATATGAAAAATAAAGTCCTTCTTATTGCTATTTTCTGTATTGCGGTTGCGATCCTTTGCCACCCTGCATATGCAAGTGGTATTGGAATAGCACCATCTGCGATTGATATTTCTGATGCTATTCGGGGAGACATTTATGAAAAGGAAATTCGAATACACAACCCAAATGACGAAAATTTAAACTTTGTTATCGAAAGTAATGAAGAAGCGGGAGAATGGATATCATTTTTCGATACTGATGATAATTCGCCATTAACAGAGGGCATCGTTCCTGCCAATAATATAAAGGTCATCCATTTAAAAGTCGAAATCCCATCTGACACCCCAAACGGGAGATACAATGCCAGCATTTGTGCTTCAACCAACTCAAAAGACAATGATAACACCATGGGAATTCAGGCAGAATTCAGTGCAATCTCTCACCTGACAATCGAAGTGACCGATATACAAAAATTATCCGGAACCGTTGAATATATATCAATACATGATGGAGAAGTAAACCTTCCGGTTCTGATTGGAGTGAAATTTACCAATACCGGCAATGTCGCAGCAAAACCTGTTGTTTCCATTGTAATGAAAAAAGATGGGACAACAATTGACCAAATGACTGTAGATAATACAGAGATTGGGACCGGTTCATCTGGGACAATCCAGACAGAATGGGACACAACAGGACAAAAAAGCGGAAAGTACACCGCTGATGTTTCAGTCTCTCTGGACGGAAATATTCTGAAACGCAAAACAGTGGCATTTGAACTCTTTCCTATTGGCACCCTGACACAGGAGGGTGAATTTGTCACCATCACTTCAGATGGGCAACTGCATCCCGGAACAATTCTGAAAGTTATCGGCACATTTCGAAACACGGGAGAAATGGGGACCATGGTAAAGATGGTGGGTGAAGTGGTAAGGAACGGAAATCTCATTCAAACCATCGAAAGTGATGAACTGCTGGTTCCGATGTATCAATCAAAGCAACTATCATCTTATCTGGACCTGTCAGATGTTGGCGACTATGTTGTTACAGCACATATGATCTACGCAGGAAAGGAAACAGATGAAAAAGAACTGGCCTTCACAGTTTCAGAAGCATCAGACGAACCGGATTCATCTGATGGAGTCCAGGTCGTTTTGCCAAAGGATACCCACACACCGCTTTCAATTATTACTGTCACGAGCGGAGTCCTTATTGCAGGGTTATTCTATATCGCACTGCGGAACAAAGAATGAAGGTCCTGATAAAATCAAAAATTACCAACATAATTCTTTTCTGAATCCACAGACAAATGGCAGATAGCAACCACACATCAGACACAAAACGGACACCTCATCCGGCAAAAGAAAAAACAGGAACAAAATCTTTCCAGTCCATTGTTAGGCATTATATGCATCCCATGCCTATGAACACTGAAATGTTGCCTCATGCACCATCCAATAAAATGAACTGATTTTACCCTCATTCCTACCGCCTTTGGTATTTAGTAATGGACGGGATATCGCCCGATAAGAAAACACAGCGCAATTGATACACCTGTAGTGAATACACAGAGATATGTTCAGTGTTTGCGAAAGATGAAACGCATTTAGGAATTACACAAATCAATGAAAAGTAACCTTCAAAAAATAAAATACTGAAGCCTCAGGCGAGAGTTGAACTCGCGACCTCGTCCTTACCAAGGACGCGCTATGCCACTAAGCCACTGAGGCACCACCTTAGAAGTGCACTACAAAGTTGATTTCGTACCTATAAAAGAATATTGAAATGGCTCTCAGAAACCACCATTCTCATCCCCATTTTATACTCAGAAATACCCCCGTGCGCAGAAATATCTCCGGATTTTCACGAAATTGCCATTAAAAACCAAAATGCTTAAGTGCTGAAAAACTCGTCTTCACGGCATCGCGCGAACGCACCTCAAGAACCGGTTCCACCTTTCTTTCTGCAATGACACCCAGCACGCCCTCCCAGTCAATGCCCCCGCTTCCTACCGGAGAATGACTGTCTTCTGTTCCGCAATTATCGTGAATATGGCAGTGCCCAAACGGCATGGAGAGAAACGAATCAAGCGTTCCTGTCATATATGCATGCCCGACATCCAGACAGATGGGGCAGTCATCAAAATACTGGTAATCTTCCGGCGTGCAGAAGAAAAAATATGGCCATTTTGGCATATTTTCCACATAAAATGTGGTGCCCCCATCATCCGCCACTGCGATAATCTCATCAAGAGAGCGCCGGAGTGCCCGTATGGATAAAACCCTCCCTCCCAGCCACGCAGCATATCCCGGATGGATGACAACATCTGCATTCAGCTCACCTGCGATTCCCAGGGCCTCTGCAATCACTTCAACGCTCGCACGCCGAATCGGTTCCAGAGTACTCGCAATATTCACCCCGCGTGATGGAGCATGAAGAGAGTAGCGGAAAGAATAGAGGCCGGGAATTTCAGCTGACTGGCAATAATGAGGACCATCATCCATGATCTCCACAAAGTCAGTCATATCAGACAATGTTTCAAGAGCGTCTTCAAGCGATCTGTCCTGCAGACATGACGTTGAGATCCCAGTCATATGAGAGTAGTATTGAAAGACATATACAAAACTGATTCCCCCAAAAAAATCCAGCCATTCCAATCATCCGTCCGGAGAATCCATGGAGATTTACCATGTACATTCAAAATTAACCAGCATTTCAGGGAGAAGACATTTATGCACACACCATTTATATATGAATATCACCGAATCAGGCCGTGGTCCTATGCCCCCGAAGGATAATACACCCAATACCCTCCAGAACAGCGATCTGTATACCATTCTCCCCCAGGTAATGATGGATAATGTGCATCTGATCGTTCTCTGTACGGACGATACCGGAAAAATGCTCATCTGGAACCGTGCAGCAGAGAGTATCACCGGCTATTCTCAGGAAGAAATCCCGGATCTGAAAACAGCGTTTCAATTACTCTATCCGGATATCACCTACCGGAAAATGGTTGAAAATGTTCGCAATACCTTCAGAGCAACCAGAAACCGATCAAAATCATCAGAGACAAGGATTAAAGCAAAAAACGGTAACATACGTCACATATCGTGGAATACTCAACAAATTCTACAAAAAGATGACCCAAAACAGCTCTTCATCACTCTTGGAACAGACGTAACACACGCCCGACATACCGAACGTGATGCACTCCTCCTTGGCGAAATTGTGACTTCATCGCATGATGCCATCTGTGGCATCAGTACAGACGGCATCATCCTTACCTGGAACACTGCAGCAGAGAAGATATTTGGCTATAGAGAAATGGAAAGTATCGGCGAACCATTTTTGCGGCAGATTCCAGAAGAGCACAAAACCATCTTTTCATCCGTATTTAGAGACGTAGCAGAAGGAAATGATTTCAGTGGCAATATGGAATGCCATACAAAAAGCGGGAGAAGTATAACGGTCAATGTCACATTTTCACCAATGCAGGGTGAAGACGGAACGGTGGATGGGATCTCTGCAATCATGAGAGATATAACCCGCGACCTGTCCCTTCAGCAAACGATGAAAGGGTACATTTCTGAAGCAACACTGCGCCTGAACCACCCCGCAGAACTGGTCGAAGGAAACCTCGCAGCACTCATTGAACGAATCGAAAATGAAGACATTGACAACGAAGACATATTCATCGAGCTGCAGGTACAGAAAAAAGCGCTGTCGCAGATTGTGCATAACCTCAGAGAACTCTCACAGGCGATAATCGGTCATTTCAAAGACATGGAAGATGACACAGCAGCAGATATGATTCGATAGGGAGCGGATATTTGGTACTACATTCCGGA
>Ga0272441_10001268_pt1 | contig 53999 bp, 57 predicted proteins | sample SSMProp6N_FD_193582 | JGI IMG/M metagenome (GOLD analysis project Ga0272441, IMG submission 193582) | Marine sediment archaeal communities from Little Sippewissett salt marsh, Falmouth, MA, United States - SSM-Prop-6N | ecosystem: Environmental > Aquatic > Marine > Wetlands > Sediment ...
CTATAGGCCATCGCGGCGGCCGGTCTCGGATCAAAAGCGGTCTATAGTGGTCCGATCCCCGAGTTTTTGCAGGGCGGTTGAAAATAGACTACGACCGCAGCCCTTATAGGCCCCAGAAATAGACGACTTTTAACTTCCCAGAATAAACCGGTCAAGCAATTTCGCTCAAAGGAACGTACCCCGGCGGAATTGCCTTAACGAGTTTACCCCTGCGATCATATTTTTCGAGGACTATTTTTCCTTCCTCGAAACGTTGCCGGGTGGTGGTGTCGGTTTTTTCATCATCTGACGGCTGACGTCCTAAGCTCCGGCTTTCATCGGTCTTTTCGACCGGACGCTTTTGCCTGTCCTGCATTTCTTTTTGTACCGCAACCTCTCTGTCATTGACCGCGCTGCTGAGACTCGCACGCGTGGTCTGTTGCACGATGGCTTCTCCAATGGCATTGATCATGTCTTGCTACCTCCTGTACTGCGCGCTCGATATTCGGACTCAAGGCGTATCGGCCCCAGACGATAAAGGGCCGATTTTGTCCCTGATTTATCGCCTCGTGGCACATCCCTGAAACCCGGTTAAAAGGCAGCGGTCTATGGTTCCCCTGTCGTTTGCTTTATATCAACCGCTGCCGCTTCAAACGGAAGATGAGTGCGCGCTGCGATCCATTATCTTTCTGACCAACTCCTCGAACCGCCGGGCCAGAAAATCGGCATCTTCAACCGATAATGTATTCGTTTTCTTCTCTGCTTCACCCCGGATGACATTGTAAATAAATTTGGCATTGCGGCTATTCGGGGCTCTGCTTGGACCTTTCGATTCTTCTTTAAGGTTTTCGCTTATTCTCGTCTCACTTTTGTCCTTGCTGCCGCCGTTTCTGATGCGGGCAACGATGTCCGACGCAATTCGTTCAATAAGGTTCTGGCGCTTGCCTTCGATCGATATGTCAATGGCGTCCGACACCGGTTTGCGACCGGCCAGGTTGTCGGGAGCCGGCGCCCTGCACTTGCTCAGTTGGTTGGTGTAAACTTTCAAGACATTGTGCATCTGATAATTCGTTATGTACATGTCGCATCACCGCTGTTTTGCTGTGGTCTGAAAAAAATTCCAGCCGGCTGTGATTGCCTGAGTTTGTTATCGGCCCTATGGTTTGAAACCTTGAACAATAATTTGTTTAAACGTCTCCAGAAAAATTGATGATTCCATAAGGATTCAAGGGGTCCAGGGTTCAAGGATCCAAAAATACTTATAAATTACATATAGTTAAAAGATGAACCAAAGTTTTATTGATTGTATTTAAACGTTTATTGGGAAACCGAGAAACAGAAAGGGTGTCGGAACTTCAACGGGATTTTGGGGAGGTTGACAGGATGTTTAAGGAATTAATAAAAAAACAAATAGTTGAATACAAAAAATCTGCAAGCAATTAATGATCAAGGTTGGTGTGTTGCGAATTTATGAAGAGAATCAGATGGTATCGGGTTTGATTCAAGAATTCTTAGATAATAGAATTGCTGGTAATCCAGCGGTGTTAACAAAAATCAGAAACAACATCAAAGCAATCAAATAGAATAGTTTTGAGTTCAAGTATAATGGGAAACCATTAGCAAACTTTTTCCTCCTCTCTACTATATGTTTAGGCCTCTCTAAGATATTGATTCTCCTATTAATTTTAATCCATGCGGAGAATCCGGCCCGTATTTTTTCGCCTGCGTAAATGAAAGTTGCTATTCCAACTGCAACAATAACTGGGTAAATTTCGACGAAAATAAATGAGTCAACGATGTATCTCATGACCTCGATTGATTTTTGTATTATTTCCATCTCTTATATCTCCGAAAAAAAGCATTTTTACGAGATCATCACGTTTAATCCTCGAAGTTTCCTTCCGGCCCCTTGGTCGATTGGATGGATCGGGCCCGGTGGACGATTTTTTCCGGTGTCCAATCAACCGAATCTTCGATTCTCTCGGCCTTGGGACCTGGATCATAACTCGCGGACGATAGAATCGTTTGAACGGCCAAAGGGGCCGTATCAGACGCATTGAAAACATTGACCATAAGATGGTACGCAAAGTCTTCGACCCGCCGAACCATGCGCTCCCGGATATCCAGGGGCTGGCCGAGGAGCTTGTTTTCGAAAGGCAGGTTGAGCTTTTTATAGTTGCCGGCTTTGAGGCCGTTGGCCTGCGCATAGGCGACCATCTGCCGCCACATGTCTTCAGTGACTCCCTGGCCTTCAACTTTTACAAAATTGCCCTGCTCATCGAGCAGGGCGTTTCCGTAGTCATTGACCTCCAGTCCCCAGGAAATCATTTGCAGGGCGGTGGCCACGTTGGCCTTGGTGGTCCGGGTATTGTCGGCAATCTGCTTGAGCCGCTCCGTGCTGTTGCCGGAGGTGCCGTGCTGGGCGCCGGACACGTTGAATTTGGCGAGCGCAGTATGAATCTGCCGGGTCAAATCGACTTGAATACCCTGTGCGCTGGCCTCGATTCCATGAGTGGTGCCGTTGTTCAAGGCGATCCAGTCCGGGAAGATGTCATGAGCATTCAGACCCTGCATGAGAAAAAGGGCTTCCGACACGGTGGATAGGCCTTCTTTCCCCTTAATTTCACCTACTTCGGTTTCGAGCCCCGCCCAATCCGGTATGCATCGATTGAGCGCGATGCTCGCAAGCAGGTTTTGGTCGTCGGGCAGGTGGGAGGCATCGATGGCGATCGATGTAACCCCGGCTTCGAAAAGCGTCGGGATCTCGATTTCTGCCGCTGCAATATCGGTATCGCTTTTAATACCGTAATGGTCGGCGTGGACGGCAACCGGTATCGTAATGCCAAGTTCATTGCAGGCGGCATCTACCTGACGGGCGATGTTCCAATAGTTAACGGCGCAATAGGCGCTGGCGCCGCCTTCTGATTTTGCGATTTCGACGATGAGGGCCGCGTTGGCTCTTTGAGCGGCGCGCAGCACTCCTCGGATGACAATATTGCTTCGACCATTGGCGGCCATGGCGATTGCCCGGCCCTTGGCCAGCATTGCACGGTCGACGAATTTGCCACTCACGATAAGGGCTCTCGAGTTGGGAAAAAGACGCTCAATGGTGGGGGGACGACCGATGCGCAGGGCTTCTTCGAATTCTTTGGCGGAAAAATTTGTCATTTAAAAAATCCTTTATTATCGATTAGATATTTATATTAGCTCAACAATTACAACAAGAATTTAGGGGGAGAGCCAGCGCCGTCTTGTTTGATGTCCGATCGGAATGGGGGGATCGCGTCACGGTTCCGGAGACGTCGATTGGGTACGGATGCCGGTCAGGATTTCTGTAATTTCCGATTCATATGATGCCGGTGCGTAAAGGTCACCCCATCCCTTTTGAAGTTGAAACAGCCCATCATAAGCCGTGTCGTGAAACGAGCGTATCCGATGGGGAATGTGTTGTTCCGTGAGGATGGATTCCACAACCTGGGCTTCCACGAGGCTCTCCAGGGTCGCTATTTTGACAAATTCATTGGTGATGTGAGGTGACATGGCGGCAAGATTCTCAGGAGTCCTCCGCCGGAGAGATCCGACGGGTAATCCGGTTTATTGGGTGGCGCCGCCCAGCGGCGGCGACCTTTAGGGGGTCGTCGATTTCGATTTTTGTCTGGCCTTGTTTTCCTGGCCGACTCTGGCGTTGTAATTCTCTACATCAGTAAAAAATTCTTTTCGCTTCCGGTCGTGCTCTTGTAATTTTGCGTTCAACTTCCGGACGCTTTCGTTATACTGGTCCGCAGCGGCCCTGTTCTTGACGGTCTTTTTCATTTCGTTCAGATGGGCATTTTCCTTCAAGAGCGCTTCGTACTCGCCGGCCAATTCGGCTTTTCTTTGATCCAGCGCTTTTAACTGTTTGTCGAAATCGAGTGATTCGCCGTCATCACGCGTTTTGCTCGACGCGGTTTTGTCTACACCCGGTTCGCCGGCAGGGTCAATTTTGGCCTGAGACGTTTTTGCGGGCGCCGGCTGCCGATATTCTTCGTATCCTCGGACCTGTTTCCTCTGATCGGCGGGCACTTGATTAAAATCGTCCGTAAAATGGACATTGCCCTTTTCATCCACGTATTTGTAAAATTCTGCCGAAGCTGCGCCCGTGAATACGAGAAAAACAAGCGGAATGATGATTTTCAGCAAGTACATAAAAAATAACCTCCTTTCAGGAGCTTATGAAATAAACATCAAGTTATGATTTAAAAATTTGTCAAGTCGTGCTCGAGTTCGCTCGGCAATAAACAGGTAGACTTTCGAATACAATATAATTTAGCATATCGGCGCCTGTTTTGCAAATATTCTCGGGTGCATGAGGCCGGCAGCCCTTCATTTTCGGTTATGCCTGCTATTCAATTTTACTACGGCCTGTGATATGTTCCTATCTCTGGCGAAGTGAGGATAGGGGGTCGTTTTCCCCGGCCCGTTCACCCGTTAAATTGGAGCTCGGCAGGCCGGCACATCTACCGTGACGGACTTCGATTCGGGGAGATGCAAAGATGTTGACCGAAAAAGAAAAGATGGAGACGTTGAGTCGATTGGTCATTCAATTGAATCGGGTCAGTGACCTCGACATCCTCATGGAGCATATTCTTACCCAGGCCAGGCGCTTTGTGAATGCGGATGCAGGGTCGATTTACATTGCCGAAGATAAGATCCTGCAGTTTACTTATACCCAGAATGACACCCTCCAGAAACGGCTCTCGAAAGGCGAAAAACTGATCTATTCGACCTTTTCCCTGCCAGTCAACGAGCAGAGTATTGCCGGGTACGTCGCCTCAACGGGAAAGCCTCTGAATATCGCTCATGTTTATGAAATCGAAGCGACCGCGCCGTACAACTTCAGCAAAGAATTCGATGAGGCGTCTCGCTACGCCACCCGCAGCGCGCTGACCATTCCCTTGAAATCCGCCAATGGGTCAATCCTGGGTATCCTGCAAATCATCAATGCTCAGGATGACGATAAGAACGTCATCTCATTTTCCGAAAAAGACGAAAAAATGATGCTGCAATTCGCCAGTATTGCCGCTGTGGCGTTGGAGCGTGCCCAGATGACGCGTGCCATCATCCTGAGGATGATCCGCATGGCTGAACTGCGGGATCCGAAGGAAACCGGCGCCCATGTCAATCGCGTCGGTGGTTTCGCGGTTGAAATTTATGAAAAATGGGCCAACCTGCGCAATTTACCGCAGAGAGAAATCGATTTGAATCGTGATCTGCTCCGCATGGCGGCCATGCTTCACGATGTCGGCAAGGTTGCCATTTCGGATTTGATTCTCAAAAAACCGGGTCGTTTCAACAGCGATGAATACGAGATAATGAAACAGCACACGGTGCTGGGGGCGCAATTGTTCTTGGGACGGCAATCTGAATTCGATGACGCCGCTTCACAGGTTGCCCTGACACACCATGAAAAGTGGGATGGATCGGGATATCCCGGCCATATCGATCTGGTCAACGGCTTGCCGCTCAACGGTCATACCGATCCTGCCGGCCGGCCCCGGGGCAAGAAGGGGACCGAAATTCCCCTTTTTGGCAGAATCGTTGCCCTGGCCGATGTCTACGATGCCCTCTCCTCGGCCCGGATTTACAAGGAAGCCTGGAACGAATCCGATGTTCTGACCACTTTGGAAAATGATGCCGGTTCACACTTCGACCCTGAACTTGTTGACATATTCTTTTCAATCATCGACATCATCCGTTCGATACAAAACCGTTATGCGGACGATGCATGACCGCGAAAACGAGCCGGTGGTGACAGGGGGCAACGCGATTCAACTTGCACTGCGCCGAGGGAGCAGGCGCATTTTCGTGAATGCCCCGGCATCGTGATATTTCAGCTCTGGAAGTCAATCCAATCCTTGAACCGCATGCCGGAATCCGGTATGCAGTCAACGGGCTTTCGGTCTTGATCATCAGCTGACATGCACCGTTGACCGAAAGGTTTCTGGGGATATTTTCGCGGTGTGTATCAGTAAACGGATCATCACAATCGACGAGATTAAGATTCTCATGAAAACAGGCGCAAAGAAACTCATCATCCTGCTGTTCGGCGGCCTCCTGTTCGTATGGGCCTGTGCCCCGCGACCCGTTGTGGTGTCAGAACCGGTTCCGACGGCGGTTTACCCCGGACAAAACACAGTGCTCGAAGCCGATGGGTTTTTCGAAGCTCGGAACTACGAAAAAGCCCTCGACTATTACCGGCAATACCTGGACCAGTATCCGGACGGACCGGCCGCAGCTGCGGTACTGCTGCGCATCGGCACCGTTCAGAACGCTCTGGGCCAATACGAGTCGGCCCGGGATTCGTTCAACCGCTTGCTGGCCGATTACCCCCTTAACGAGCTTGCGGGTGATGCCAAAGTCGGAATTTTGGCGTCGTATTACGGAGAAGGCTTATACGACAATGCCGTTCGGCTGGGCGCGATGATGCTCGAGCAGCCCTTGACCAAAAGCCAGGAGGCCCGCACACACGAAATTCTGGGCGATACTTATCTTGCGCTGCAGTCTCCCGAGGATGCCGTTTATTTTTATACCATGGCCTACCGTTCAGCAGAGGCGCCGCGGTCGATGTTGATCCAGGACAAGCTGAAGACCGCCATCAACCTGTTGAATACCAGCGACATTGTTGCCTTGCTGGGACATGTGCAAGACGATCTGCCCCGGAGCTATCTGATGTATCAGCTCGGGGTCAACCTGGCCGCAGAAAGCAATTACGATCAAGCCGCTCAGGCCCTCTCGGATTTTCTGGCGGCCTATCCGGCGCACGAATACAACCAGCAGGCCCGCCAGATGTTGGAAGAGCTCTCCGGTCGAACCGTTTACAACCGGACCACCATCGGGTGCTTGCTGCCGCTCAGCGGTCGGTATAAAGTGTACGGCGACAGGGCGATGAAGGGCGTTGAAATTGCACTGGCCCGATTCAACCAGCAGAACATCGGTGGCCAGCCCGTTCAGTTGATTGTAAAGGACAGCGGTTCCGATCCCGGTATGTTGACCGTGGCGATCGAGGAGCTCGTCCAGGCAAGGGTTGCCGCAATCATCGGTCCGCTCGTCGATGCCGAATATGCGGCCGAGATCGCCCAGAAAAACGGCATCCCCATTGTCACTTTCACCCAGAAAGAGAATATTACGGAGATCGGGGACTGGGTTTTCCGCAATTTTATAACCCCGGAAATGCAAGTAAAGCAAATTGTTGGCTATGCCGCAGACGTTCTTGGGGCGCGCAACTTCGTCATCCTTTACCCTGAAGAAAAATACGGCGCCACGTTCATGAATCTTTTCTGGGATGAGGTCATTCAGCATGGGGGGCGCGTCGTCGGTGTCGAGTCCTACGATCCGTCTCAGACCGATTTTGCAGAACCGATCAAAAAGCTCGTCGGTCAGTTCTACGATACGCCCTGGGATTTAAAGGACATCGTTCGCCCCCCGCAGGATTCCGATACCACAACCAACGAGGAGCAGGAAATAAGTCGCGGCGACAGGGGGCGAAGGGAAGATGAGGGGCCCGAGGCGATCGTCGATTTCGATGCGATTTTCATCCCCGATGCCCCGGCGAAAGCCGGACTGATCGTTCCCCAACTGGCCTATTACGATATCGAGGATGTGTATCTATTGGGAACGAACTTATGGCATTCGCCTAAAATGATCGAAATGGCAAGGGATTATGTTCAGGGGGCCATCATGCCCGACGGCTTTTTCCCTGATAGCCAGAATTTGCGGGTCCGGGAGTTCGTCAAGCTGTTTGAGGACACTTACGCTGAGACGCCGGGCGTCATTGAGGCCACGGCCTATGATACCGCCATGATGCTCTTTCAGATTTGTCAGCACCCCGATGTACAATCGAGGACCGCCATCAAAGAGGAACTCCTTAGATTGAGAGACTTTCCCGGCGTTACCGGCTTAACCTCATTCGACGGTCAGCGTGATGCGCTAAAAGAGCTCAGCATGCTCAGAATCGAAGGTGACGGGTTCGTGGAATTGAAATAAAGGGTCGCTTGCAGGCGGCCTATTCGACGCTGTTTCGCAGCGATCCTTGTCCGGTGGCTTCCAGCACTGTGCGCCACAGCTTGCCGCAGGCTGTGACCCGTTTGCGCTTGCCGGCCGAGAGACTCATCGGCACGTGCACAAAGAAATTGTTCCAGTGGCTGACCAGCATTCTCGTTTTTCCCGCTATGCCGGCATGCACGGCATCACGCCCCAAAAAACCGCAGAAAACACTGTCGTTGGCGTTGGCCGGCAGGCTTCGGATCATGTAGCTGGGGTCGATGTACTTCAGTGAAATCTCGGCCCCACGGGATGCGAAATGTGCCTTGATGCTGTCGCGTAGAAAAATTCCGATGTCCTTTAATTTCACGTTTCCGGAGGCATCCCGTTCTTCCTCGGATCCCTCGAACAATTTTTGGCCGAAGCCCTCGGCCACGACGACGACGGCATGGCCTCTGAGTTTCAACCGTTCTTCGAGGCTTCGCAGAAAGCCTTTCTCACCGTCCAGGTCGACCTCGATTTCCGGGATCAGGACAAAATTGACATCTTGTTGAGCAATAGCGGCCGTTGCCGCAATGAATCCGGAATGACGGCCCATCAATTTGATCAACCCTATCCCGTTCGGATAGCCCTTGGCTTCGTTGTGAGCCCCCTGAATAGCCCGGGTGGCCACATCAACGGCCGTGTCGAAACCAAATGAACGCGAGACCATGATAATGTCGTTGTCGATGGTCTTGGGGATACCGATGATGCTGATTTTCAGGCTGCGCTCCTTGATCGCGTCGGCCAGTGCCGAGGCGGCCCTCAGAGTTCCATCACCGCCGATCATAAACAGGATGCCGATGTTCATCCGCTCCAAGCTGTCCACGATTTCATCGACCGACTGCGGTCCGCGTGACGAGCCGAGGATCGAACCGCCGGTGTCCAAAATGTTGGCGACGACCTCCGGTTTCAGGGCGATCACGTCGTGGCCGTATTTGGGGATGAACCCCTGGAGGCCGTAACGTATTCCAAAAATATTGCGGACACCGTATCCATAGTAGAGTTGCAACACGATCGATCGGATGATGTCGTTGAGACCCGGACAGAGACCGCCGCAGGTCACCATCGCACACTTGAGCTTGCTGGGATCGAAATAGATTTTTTCCCTGGGGCCGGCCAGTTCGAAAGAGGGGGGGTCGATTCCGGCTTCAATCAGCTGCTTTATTTTGTCGATATCGACGTCCAGTGACACTCGGTCTGTGTCTGCAACGAAACTGTTGCAGCGTGAATCGTCGAGCGGCGGTTTGACCGGTGACGGTATTTTCGAGGGCCCCAGAGTGGGTATCCTGGTGTCGATGATGTCGAACTCTTCCATAAATTGCCTCTCTATATAGGTATTTTTAACCTTAAATCATATCTCTTTTTCAGTGAAAAGCCAAACATGCTTTGGCACTGATTTTTAATAAAGACGGAAAAACATCAAGGCGCAGGGCCTGCGGACCGACGGCACGTCGTATAGACGACCAGCGGCTCCGTGTCAACCCGTGTTCGATCGGGCCATATTCGACCAGTCTTTACATTATAATAACCCGATGAACACCTGCTGAAAAATATTATTGACAATAGAATAAATAGTCTCTATTATTCCCAGTTTAATAAAGATCGCTTTTTTTTATCGGGCAGGAGATACTCTTCTGTCCGTTTTATTGTCGGTGTTCATTACATTAAACTACTCAAGGGGGTGATTCCAATGATTTGTACAACCGTCCGAGAAGGCAGAGAGTGCCCTTTCATGACCGCAAAGGGCTGTTCTTATAACGGCGGGATTTGCCATGAGACCGTGGAACCATGCAACGGCTGCGGCCGTAAAGTGGAAGTCCAGTCCGGCTGGTATTGTGCGTCCTGTCCCGATCCGTCTCTCAAATGGAAGGTCGGCAACTGCAATATGGCCACGCACGTCAGTTCGACCGCCGTGCAGGGGAGTGCCAAAATCAATCCGCTCAAGGCCTCCAAGCGCCAGAACAAGAAAAAATAAATTACCGGTCTCGAGGCAAACCCCGCTCGATGCCAGGGCGGGGTTTTTTTTATGTATCGGCGGCCACCGTGGACACGAAAGACCCGAAATCGAGAGACCCGGCTCTGAAGCTCCGGATAAAAATTTTACATCTGCAGCGCCGCCTCGAGCCGAAAATCCGCACGACTGCCGATGACCGTTTTCCCTTGACATTTTTCATGTGCAAACAGTAATAACGGGCGCGCACTGAAACTAAAGCGTCGGCGAACGGAGCCGGTCGAATACATGCGACCGTCCGAATTTCATCACTGCCGGCGGATCAACTGAATTACCGGCGCGCTGTCGCCTCTTTTCGACATCGGCAACCAGTCACGCTTGCAGGGGGAGGTCGCAAGGTTATGAATCCCATCGCAGAAGAACTCAACCAGCACATCGACAAGGGCAATGGCCACCTGACGGCGATGATGTCACAGGTCGGCCGACAACTATTTTTCCCCAAAGGGATTCTGACCCAGAGTGCGGAGGCAAAGGAAAAGGCCAAACGGTTCAATGCCACAGCCGGTATTGCCATGGAAAATGGCAAGACCATGCGATTGGGATCGGTCATGCAGATGATTAAAGGTCTCCGTCCCAGTGAAGCTCTCACCTATGCGTCGTCCTTCGGTCTGCTCGATTTGCGGCGGTTTTGGCAGTCGATGCTATTTGAAAAAAATCCTTCCCTGCAGGGGCATCCGATCAGCCTCCCGGTCGTCACTTGCGGCATTACTCACGGGATCAGCGTTTTTGCCGATATTTGGGTCGATCCGGGGGACGTGATTTTTTTGCCGGAGCCGATGTGGGGTAATTACAACATGATATTCCAGGTCCGAAAAGGTGCCGCGGTAACACACTATCCGGTATTCGCGGCTGACGGGAGTTTTCATCTCAAAGCTTTCGAGGACCGGATCAAAACCGAGGCCCGACAGCGCGGCAAGGTCATCGTCATGTTGAATTTTCCGCACAATCCTTCCGGATACACCGTCAGCCGGCGGGAAGGCGAAGCCATTGCGCGCATACTTTCGGAGACGGCCGAAGCCGGGTGCAACGTGATCGCCGTGACGGACGACTCCTATTTCGGTCTTTTTTATGAAGAAGATGCGTGCAAGGAGTCCCTCTTTTCGCTGCTGTGCGGACAGCATCCGCGGTTGTTGGCCGTTAAACTCGATGGGTGCACCAAGGAAAATTTTGTCTGGGGGTTGCGGGTTGGATTCACGACATACGGTGCGCTCGTCGATGGCGATCCGGCGCCGGTTTACGATGCGCTGGAGCGCAAGACGGCCGGGTGTGTGCGGGGAACCATTTCAAACGTTTCCCACCTGAGTCAGTCGATCGTACTGAAATCGATGCAAAGTGAAAATTTTGCGGCCGAAAAAGCCGAAAAGTTCGACATCTTGAAGAGACGGGCACTGCGGGTCAAGGCCGTTCTGGCGGACCCGAAGTTTGGTGATGCCTGGGACGTTTATCCGTTTAATTCTGGCTACTTCATGTGCCTCAAGCTAAAAACCGTCGGTGCCGAAAAACTGCGTCGGCATCTGCTGGACAACCACGGCATTGGGTTGATTGCGATCGGCGAGAAAAACCTGCGCGTCGCCTTTTCGTGTATCGAGGAGGAGAATATCGCCGAGTTGTTTGACATCATCCTGCAGGGTGTCGTAGAGTTGAGCGCCTAAAAGTTTTTATCAGGATATCGCATGACCGTGCCTGGAGGACAAACACATCGCCTTAAGACATTGATCAAAAAGGGGCGGTCTTTCAATTTTGCCGATGCCGGTAAATGGACCCTCTATTTTGTTTTGATCGGCATCATCGCCGGTCTGGGATCGATCGCATTCCATTATTTGACCCAGATCGGTCTCCACTATTTCCTGGACTTCCTGGCCGGTTACCGACCGCCGGCTCCGGCCGGAGAGCACCACTTGCTGACGCCCACCGCCACACCCTTCAACCGTTGGATGCTGCTGTTCTTGCCGGCTTTGGGCGGAGTCCTGAGCGGGTGGATCGTTTACACTTTTGCCCCCGAAGCCGAGGGACACGGGACCGATGCCGCCATAAACGCTTACCACAACGAAGGCGGTTTTATCCGCGGTCGGGTCCCCTTCGTCAAGACGATTGCTTCGGCCCTGACCTTGACCACTGGTGGTTCCGGCGGCAGAGAGGGACCGATCGCTCAGATCGGCGCCGGTTTCGGATCATTTCTAGCCACCAAACTCAAGCTAACGGACCGCGAGCGGCGGATCATGATGGCTGCGGGTGTCGGCGCCGGGGTGGGCAGCATCTTTAGGGCTCCGCTGGCCGGAGCGCTCTTCGCTTCTGAGGTCCTGTACCGTGATCCGGAGTTCGAATCCGAGGTCATCATCCCGGCCGGCGTCTCGTCGGTGGTCGCCTACTGCCTGTTCTGCCTTAATTTCGGCTGGGGATCGCTTTTTGAGTCACCGGACTTTCACTTTCGCAACCCGCTCGAATTGGGGCCCTACATCGTGTTGGCCTTCCTGCTGGTCGGACTGGGTATTTTCTACGTCAAGTTCTTTTACGGCACCATTGCGCTGTTCAAAAAAATAAAAATTCCCAACCATCTCAAGCCAGCCCTCGGTGGTCTTTTGACCGGAATCATCGGTTTCTTTCTACCGCAAACCCTGGCCTTCGGCTATGGCTTTGCACAAAAGGCGCTTGAGGATCAGCTGACCATCCCGTTTCTTCTCTTCCTGGCAATCGGAAAGGTGCTGACGACCTCCTTTTCGATCGGTTCGGGTGGCAGCGGCGGGGTTTTCGGCCCCTCGATCGTGATTGGCGGGGCCATGGGCGGTGTCGTCGGAAAAACGTTTCACCATTTCATGCCGGCCGTGGTGACCGAGCCTGGTGCCTTCGTGGTCGTCGGCATGGCCGGTTTCTTCACGGCCGTCTCCAATACGCCGATTTCTACGATCATCTTCGTCAGTGAAATGACAAACTCTTATCATCTGCTGCTGCCGAGCTTGGCCGTCTGTTCGGTCTCCTACCTCGCCGCGCGGAAATGGACCATATTTCATCGCCAGGTCAAAAGCAAGGTCGACTCACCGGCCCACGCCGGAGAGTTCTTCGTTGACATTCTCCAGACGATCCGGGTGCGCGATCTAATGGATCAGGTTAAAAAAGTCCGGCTGATACCACAGGATATGACCTTTTCGGATTTTAAGAATTACTTTTCAAGGACTGACCAGCATTACTTTCCGGTCATGGACCAGGACCAGCGGCTGGTGAGCATATTTTCGATAAACGACGTCAGGGGAGTCCTGTTCTCCCAGGAGATCGAGGAATTGGTGGTCATGAAGGACATCGGTACTTCCACCATCATCTTCGCCACCCCTTCGGAAGACCTGAACTCCGTGATGCAGAAGTTTACCATCAGGAATATCGACAGCCTGCCGGTGGTGGCTGACGATGACCACAGCATATTGATCGGGATGCTGGGCAGGAGGGAAGTGATTTCATTCTACAACCAGCAGATCCAAGGGATCAAGCGCAGCCACCAACATTCCGGGGAACCCGCTTCCGAGATTGATTATGGGCGTCCTTAAACCAAGCCGGGTGTTCACATGGATTAAGCGGCGTCAAAAATGGTCCGTTATTTTTGAGCGAGCCCTTAGCGTCACCCGTACCTGACGCACATCAGAAACAAGCCGTGCGGAGGCGCCGTGGCGCCGGCGCGTTTGCGCTCCTTTGACAGCAAAATCTCTTCGAAATCCGCTCCACTGATTTTACCGCCTCCGACCAATACCAGAGTTCCGACGATGTTCCGCACCATGAACCGCAGGAAACCGTCGGCTTCGATGTCGAACGCCAGAAATTCGGCTTTTTCTTCCCTGTCTATAAAGGTCCTGAAGACCTGTCGAACCGCATGTGATCGCGGGCTGCCGGCTCCTTCGAACGCCGAGAAATCGTGAGGGCCGAGCAGAATGGCCGCGGCCCTGCGCATGGCATCGAGATCGAGTGGACGGCGAAGGTGCCAGGCGTATTGACGTCCGACGGCTACCGCCAGGGGATGGTTCAAGATGCGGTAGCGATAGGTTTTGCTCTTGGCATCGTAGCGGGCGTGAAATGTCGGCGCGGCCGGTTTGCACTCGCGAATGACGATGGCATCCGGCAGAAGACTGTTGAGGGATTTTTGGATTGTTCCGGGACCCAAACGCGTGTGGCATTTAAAGCTGGCCACTTGGCCAAGGGCGTGAACCCCGGCATCGGTGCGTCCTGAACCGATAACCGCGATTTTTTGTCGGATTACGGTATGGAGAGCATTTTCGATTTCCTCCTGAACGGTCCTGTGCCCTTTCTGCCGCTGCCAACCATGGAAGCCGGAACCGTCGTATTCAATGGTTATCTTGAAATTACTAAGCTGCATAGCGACCATCGGAAGCAACCCCGAAAGAGAAGCCGAAGATTAAAATCGATGCCTCATGGAGTTTCATATGCGTGCTCCGCTATGTGATAAGGGTCAACACCAGCGTGAGCGAAAAGATCCCGAGCAGGGTCGAGATCACGATAGCGGCGGATGCGAGCCGGATGTCGCTGTTTAATTGCGAAGACAATATGAATATTGCGGTTGAGGTCGGCAAGGCGAAAAACAGCATGCCGACCTGCAGCGACAATCCGGTTACCCTGAACAGCTGCAGAAAAAAGAAACCGGCCGCCGGCAGCGCCAGCAGCTTGATGGCCGCGGCGAGCAGGGATGGTTTATAGTACTCTTTAAAATTCGAAAAGGTCAGGTTGCCACCGATCGACAGCAGTGCCAACGGCAGGGTGACGAGACTGGTGAGTCGCAACGTATTGTCCACAAAAACCGGAAAACGTCGAAAAATATGGGCATAGAAAATACCGGCGACACAGCCGATGATCAAGGGGTTCGAGATGAGGGCCCGAATGAGCAGGCGATTTCTATCGTGCGCGGTGACTGTCTTGCCGGAGTACCAGATCAGGGTCGTGACGGCGAGCAGGTTGACGATCGGAATTATGAACCCGATCAGAATGCCGAAGATGCCGACGGCATTTTCCCCCAAGGCATTGATGATAACGGCCATGCCGATGTAAGTGTTGAAGCGGTAGCAGCTTTGCGAAAAAGTTCCGGCTTGATAATCGGTGACCTTGAAGGTTCGAATGCCGAACCAACTCAACCCGTAAATGAACACGATAGCGCCGAGGCTGGCGGCACAAAGGGACCAGTCGATCGTAACGGTCCCGGCACCGCCTATTTTCCAGAACAGCATGAGCGGAAAAAAAACAAAGTAGACCAATCGATCTGAGGTCGAAAGAAACGCATCGGTTGTCAGATGCATGCGCTTTAAAGCAACGCCCAGGAAAATGAGGCCGAAAACCGGAAATATGCTGTCGAGGACGATCAAATATCAAAACCTGTCGCACCTTACGTCGGCCAGGGCGTCGTCAAAAGATTCATCCAAGCTCTCTGAACAAATCTGGATAGGATGGGTGGTATTGCACGACCTGCAATACAGGTAAACTGTTTTTCAGGTTTTTTGTAGTTCAAGGCGAAGTCCACACTTGCGGCAAAAAACGGATAACGGTTGCATTTTCAGTCTCGGTCCCTCCTTAAAAAAGAAGCGGGTTTGTCCGAATCGTATGGGAATCTCCGACGGCTGTCAAACCGTACATCCAAAATATTTTTTACCCCACCCCGGAAACGGTCTCGGGAGTTTTCGAGCGAGCGTTTTTTCGTTGTGATGCGGTACAAAATCGGTTACTTTTGATTTCCCGATATCACGAACGTCCAACCTGGCGGCGGCGGGTTTGCGGGAAACCTTTCACTTGGCCCAGGGCACAGTGCCGTCCTATTATATCCGGTTCTTCGTTACCGGCAATGCCCGATAGGGAAGGTGACAATGACATGAACGGGACACTTTTCGTCAACGGATTCCAGGCGGCCGGTGTGGCCGCCGGACTGAAAAAAAACGGTAAAAAAGACCTGGGGTTGATCTTTTCGACCGTTCCGGCTGCCGCTGCCGGTGTTTTTACGCGCAACCGGATTCAAGCCGCTCCAGTCGTTTTGGACCGCAAGAGAATCGAGACCGGCGCAGGCCGCGCCATCGTTATCAACAGCGGCAACGCCAACTGTTGCACCGGCGAGCAGGGGATGCAGAACGCGTTGGCAATGGCAAAAGCCGTTGCTGACGGACTCGATCTGGCCGTGGAGCAGGTGCTGGTTGCCTCAACCGGTGTGATCGGCGAACAACTGCCGATCCAAAAAATCCAGACGGCGGTTCCGGCCCTGCTTGGCGCCCTGAAACCCGAAGGGCTGTCCGATTTGGCCGAGGCGATTATGACCACCGACACGGTCCCCAAGGTGGTTGCCGGGAAAAGTCAGCTCGACGGAAAAGGGTTTCATCTCGCGGCGGTTGCCAAGGGAGCCGGCATGATCCGGCCCGACATGGCGACCATGCTCTGCTTTGTCATAAGTGATATCGAGCTGCCGGCAATGGTCATGCAGACCATGCTGAAGGCAGCCGTCGACCGGTCTTTCAACCGTATTACCGTGGACGGCGACATGAGCACCAACGACACGGTGATCTTCATGGCCAACGGTGCCTCAGGCGTGGCGGCCGAGACCCGCGAAGCACGCCAGGTGGTACAGAGCATGCTGGACGATGCTCTGCTGCAACTGGCGCGACTCTGTGTCAAGGACGGCGAAGGGGCCACCAAACTGGTCGAAGTGCGGGTAAACGGGGCGGCCTCCGACCCGTATGCCCGCAGCGTGGCCGATACGGTGGCGAACTCCAGTCTGGTGAAAACCGCCCTGTTCGGCCAGGACGCCAATTGGGGCAGAATACTGGCGGCGGCCGGCCGGGCGGGTGTTCCGATCGATCCGGCCCGGGTGGATATTTACTTTGACAAGGTGATGATGGTTAAAGACGGGCTCGGCCGGGGAAAGCCGGTTGAAGCGCAAGCAACGGCCGTGCTCAAAAAACCGGAATTTGTGATCACGATCGACCTGAAAATGGCCAGTGGCAGCGCATCGGTTCTGACCTGTGATTTTTCGATCGATTATGTCAAAATCAATGCCGATTACAGAAGTTGATCCTTTTTCGCATCTGCGTCCACCCTCGGCAGAAACAAGCGACCGTGTTTTCTTGACAGACTATGTCCCTTATCCGCCTGCAGAAGTTCCTTTCGGCTGCCGGTTTTTGCAGCCGCCGTCGGGGAGAAGACTTTATTCGCCAGGGCCGCGTGACCGTCAATGGAGAAAAGGTCACGCAACTGGGCAGCAAAGTCGATCCGAGCGCAGACCGGATCGCCGTGGACGGCACAGCGATTCTGTGGAAGCCGGTCGCCGTTTATATCGCCTTGAACAAGCCGGAAGGCTATGTGACCAGTTGTGATCACCCGGGAGAGAAAACCGTTGTCGATCTGGTCGCCGTCGATCAACGGGTGTACCCGATAGGACGATTGGACAAGGATTCCACCGGTCTGATTTTGCTCACCAATGACGGCCGACTCCACCATCGTTTGAGCCACCCGTCTTTCGACCATGAAAAAGAATACGAGGTGACCGTCACCAAGCCGATTCCGGTTCACGCCCTCCATAAACTCGCCGCCGGCTTGCCGCTAATGGGAACCCGCACCCGTCCGGCCGGTGTGCGGAAGTTGTCCGATAGACGCTTCAGGATCGTCCTCAAGGAGGGCCGGAACCGGCAGATTCGCCGAATGGTCAGAAAGGTGGGCAACCGGGTCGTGAAGCTGAAGCGCATCCGGGTGGCCTCCATCCTCTTGGGTCAGCTGGAGAAGGGCCGCTGGCGGTACCTCAGCGAGACTGAAGTCAAAAGCCTGCATGAATTGATAAAAGACTAAATTATCGGATCGAGATCATGAGGAGTTCTGAATGATGGTAAATTTTGACGATTTGGTTTCCCGGCGCGAGAAAATCGCCGTGGTCGGTCTCGGTTATGTCGGTCTGCCCCTGGCGGTCCATTTGTCCAAGCACTTCGATATTATCGGCTTCGATTTGAAAACCCAGCGTATCAACGAACTGGCAGCCGCTAAAGACCGAACGCTCGAGGTACCGGAATCAGAGCTGAAAAAGGTTGGGATAGACTTTACCGACAGCCCCGAGAAACTGTCACAGTGCCGGCTGGTTATCGTAGCGGTTCCGACGCCCATCGATCGTTACAGAATACCGGATCTGGATCCGCTGCGCGGTGCTTCGACAATAGTCGGAGAGCATCTGGCGAAAGGCGCCTGCGTGGTTTTCGAGTCGACGGTCTATCCCGGTGCAACCGAAGAGGTATGCGTCCCCATCCTCGAGGAGCGCTCGGGGTATGCCTTCGGCAGGGACTTTTCAGTGGGGTACTCTCCGGAACGAATCAACCCGGGCGATCGGGTTCACACCATCGACAGGATCGTTAAGATTGTCTCGGGCTCAGACGAACAGGCCACCGACCTTCTCTATCAAGTCTACGGCCGAATCGTTCCGGCCGGCATTCACCGGGCGTCTTCAATTAAAGTCGCCGAGGCCGCCAAGGTGATCGAAAACACTCAGCGCGACTTGAACATCGCGCTGATGAATGAGTTGTCGATGATCTTCGATAAAATCGGCATCGACACCACCGAGGTTCTCGAGGCGGCGGGAACCAAGTGGAACTTTCTGCCCTTCCGTCCCGGTTTGGTGGGGGGACATTGTATTGGGGTCGATCCCTATTACCTGACGGTAAAAGCCGAGTCGCTGGGGTATCACCCTGAAATCATACTGGCCGGTCGCAGAATCAACGACGGAATGGGCAAATACGTGGCGGAGAAAGCGGTAAAGATGCTCATTTCCGCCGGCAAACCGGTCCAGGGGTCCACCATCGCCGTTCTCGGTCTGACCTTCAAAGAGGACGTCCCCGATCTCAGGAACACAAAGGTGGTGGACATCATTGGCGAGCTCGCCGATTACGGTGTCCGGGTTATTGTTCACGACCCGCTCGCAGACCCGGATGAGGCCCGACGCTATTACGGCCTCGAGTTGCAGCAGTTGGAAGATATCGACAGGGTTGACGGGGTGATCATCGCAGTAATCCATGCGGCCTACCGGAAAATGGGAATAAAAAAGATTGCGGCTCTCTGCAACGACAACACCCCGTTGATTTTGGATGTCAAAGGCGGATTCAGTGCCGGCGAAGCCGCAGAGAACGCTATCGGTTACTGGCGGCTTTGATATCCGTTATTCGATGTAAAGCTGTTGACCCGGGAAAATTTTGCTGGCGCTGGAGAGCTGATTGATGTCCAGGAGCCGGTTAAGGTTCATTTTGTGCTGATTTGCGATGGCAAAAGGACTGTCTCCGGCTTGGACGCTGTAGACACGGTAACTGCTGCCGGCGGAGGATTTTGCTGTGCGACTCTGGTCGCTGCCGGGAAGCTTGAGAACCTGACCGGTATAGAGCTTGGTGGAGCGAAGATTGTTGATTTCCTGAATTTTGTTGGTAGTAGTACCGTAACGTTTGGCGATGTTCCAGAGGTTGTCGCCACGTGCCACCGTGTGGGTCTTTGCCGCCGCCACCTTGGTGCTTGAAGTGCGGACTGCTCGGTACCGGCGTCCGGCCATGGGAATTTTCAACAGACGTCCGGCAACAATGTAATTCGAGCGCCGCAGGTTGTTGGCCCGCATGATGCTTTTCACGTGGACACGGTATTTTCGGGCAATGGTCGACAGGGTTTCTCCGCGACGCACCCGGTGGTAGACAACCGCACGGGTGGGGGGTTTGGATTCGGGGATGCTGTCCAGTTTAGCCGTCAGGAGGTCACCGGTTCCGGCCGGCACCTTGAGGAGGTATTTGTCAGGCGGCGCAATTTTGTAGCGCAGCTCGGGGTTGAGGGCCGACATCTGTTTTTCTGTGGCGCCGATGCTCAGGGCGACGTGTTTCAGATGGACCTGCCGGGTGATTTCAATTTCCTCGTAATCGCTGGGGGAGTCGAGCTGAATATCGTTCAAACCGTAGCGGTCACTATTTTCGATGATGTAGAGGGTCGCCAGAAACCGCGGTACGTAACGGGCTGTTTCGCGTGGCAGGCGTTCGTAAAGGTCCCAGAAGTTGTCGAGATAGTTGACATTCTGCTCCCTGATGACACGCAGCACCCGCCCCTCGCCGCAGTTGTAGGCGGCCAATACGGTCATCCAGTCGCCGAAGATCTGATGCAGTTCTTTAAGGTAGGCGATCGCCCCGGCGGTTGCCTTGTCGGGGTCCATGCGCTCGTCGATGTATTTGTCGCGGCTGAGCCCGAATTTATAGCCGGTCGATGGAATGAACTGCCACAGACCGAGGGCGCGGGCTTTTGACAGGGCATTGACCTTGAACCCGCTTTCGATAAGCGGCAACCAGGAGAGTTCGGTTGGCAGACCGGCCTCGCGCAGGGAGGCAACGATCTTGGGCCGATAACGACCGGAACGCCGGTAAGATTCGATGAAAAAGTTGCGTTCGGAGCCGGTGGTAAAATTATTGATTTCAGCCTGGACGTGGCGGTTGATCACCATCGGAATCGCGTTGTGGTTTCCGTTGACGACGATGTTGCGGGAAGCATAAATTTCGAGGATGCGCTTGGATATCAGGAATCGTAGATCTTCCTTCTGCTGGATGAGCTTTGGCTGGTCGGAGGTATCCACATCGAGAATCAAGGCATAGGCCTGATCCAATGCTTCCAGAGCGTTATCCAATTCGCCCTTTTGCCAGAACTCCTGCGAAACTTCGCAATAGTTGAGGGCTTCGTCCAATATTTTTTGCACCGATTTCTCGGGTGCCGTCAACTCCGGCGTGCCCGGATTGTCCGACTCCTCGATGGCTGCCTCTTTGTCGGTCGACTCTTCGAGTGTCGCAACCCCGGTTTCTCCGGCTCCGTTGTCTGAACGGGTCGGTTCTCCGGTAACGGATTTCGAGAAGAGGCCCGGACGTTTAGCCGCCGTTTCACCGTCGGCTTGCCGCTGAGCGGAATCTAATGGCCCGTGGGTCGGACCGGAACGTGTATTGGGACGAGAAGAGGCACAACTATTAAATATCAATACTAAAAACGCGATGGTAACGACGAGGTACAACTGAACTGTTTTTGATTTCATAGCCCGATTCTTTTGGTGTGCGAAAGTGTTGAGTTTGAAAGCCGGCGAAATTAACACAACGCGCGTCGATGGATTCATCCGCGGCACGCATTTATCCAGATACCCAAGTCTAAAAAGTATACCATATAATTATTGGGGATGGAATACCATTTTTGCCACTCATTCGGTGCTTTATGTATCGGCAGGGGCAACCTTTGGGGTCGTTTCAAACCATTGTGCAGCAAGTGTTTTTTTGTTGACATCGGTCCCATTTATTAATATACATAAAAATTTTTCAAATTATAAACCTTTGGCGACCTTTTTTATCGGGGGCCCTGAGACGCTGATACAAGTTTAATTTCCTTTTTCGATGACAGGTGATTGAAATAAGCATAATTAGACATAATGAAGAGATATTAACCGAAATAAGGCATATTAATCTTTATAAATCAGGTTGTTCGGCTTTTCTGGAACGCCAAGCTCAATATTTTTAGTTGATATTTACAAAAAATACGTTTAAAAGGGGAAGTTATTTAAATTGTGAGCCCTTGTCATCATTGTTTCACAACTTATCATTGCCGTATCGCTAAACTGTTGATTGCCGAGCCAGAGTAGCTCAGTTGGTAGAGCAGCTGATTTGTAATCAGCGGGTCGCGGGTTCGACTCCTGTCTCTGGCTCCAGTCACCTTTGAGGTGGGGTTCCCGAGCGGCCAAAGGGAACAGACTGTAAATCTGTCGGCGAAGCCTTCGGAGGTTCGAATCCTCCCCCCACCACCAACCTTAATGCAAGTTGGATGTAGGAGATTTCGATTTAGCAATCGAAGTCGTTACTGAACTACACGGCTTCCCGCATCGGTTTCACGCGCAAGCCTTTGGAGACGGTAATCGTTTTATCTCAGTTGCGTGTTGGGGCGATATGGAACTTACGGTGATTGAATCATTGGGCGGGCGTAGCTCAGTTGGTAGAGCTTCAGCCTTCCAAGCTGAATGTCGCGAGTTCGAGTCTCGTCGCCCGCTCCACCCCGGCAAACCGAAGGATCTGCCAACAGCGAAGTCTGTCACGGCGTGCACTTAGAGCCCACGTAGCTCAGTAGGTAGAGCGCTTCCTTGGTAAGGAAGAGGTTCACCGGTTCGATTCCGGTCGTGGGCTCCAGACTATCCTTTTCCACGGTGCAACGGGCCTGATAACATCGCCTTCGCTAACCGAGACGAGACTATTTTGCCAATTCAGAATGTTTTGAATTCCAAAACCAGGGGAGGACGAAGAGATGGCGAAGAAGAAGTTTGAGCGGACCAAGCCGCACGTGAATGTGGGCACGATCGGTCACATCGATCACGGCAAGACGACTCTGACGGCGGCGATCACCAAGCATATGGGTTTAAAGGGCATGGCGCAATTTGTGCCGTTTGATCAGATCGACAAGGCGCCGGAGGAGAAGGAGCGCGGGATCACGATCGCCACGGCGCACGTCGAGTACGAGACGACCAAGCGTCACTATGCGCACGTGGATTGTCCGGGCCATGCGGACTACATCAAGAACATGATCACCGGAGCGGCGCAGATGGACGGGGCGATACTGGTGGTGGGGGCCGATGACGGACCGATGCCCCAGACCCGCGAGCACATTTTGTTGGCGCGTCAGGTGGGTGTGCCGCGGATCGTGGTATTTTTGAACAAGTGCGACATGGTGGATGACGAGGAGCTGATCGAGCTGGTGGAGCTCGAGTTGCGGGAGCTGCTGGACAAGTACGAGTTTCCGGGCGACGATACGCCGATCATCCGGGGCTCGGCGTTGAAGGCGCTCGAGAGTGACGATCCCGACGGTGCGGAGACCAAGTGCATATTTGAGCTCATGAATGCGATTGACGAATTCATACCGGAGCCGCAGCGCGATGTGGAGAAGCCGTTTTTGATGCCGATCGAGGATGTGTTCAGCATTTCGGGACGTGGGACGGTGGTAACGGGCCGAGTGGAGCGCGGAATAGTGAAGGTCGGCGAGGATGTGGAGATCGTGGGGATCCGGCCGACGTTCAAGACGGTGTGCACGGGAGTGGAGATGTTCCGCAAGCTGCTGGATGAGGGGCGGGCGGGAGACAACATCGGGGTGCTGCTGCGGGGGACGAAGCGCGACGAAGTGGAGCGGGGCCAGGTGGTGGCCAAGCCCGGAACGATCACACCGCACACCAAGTTCAAGGCCGAGGTGTACATATTGAGTAAGGAAGAGGGTGGCCGTCACACGCCGTTTTTCAACGGTTATCGGCCGCAGTTTTACTTTCGGACCACGGATGTGACCGGGGTGTTGACGTTGCCCGAGGGGGTGGAGATGGTGATGCCCGGTGACAACGTGACGATCGAGGCGGAGCTGATCACGCCGATTGCCATGGAGAAGGAGGTGCGCTTTGCGATCCGCGAGGGCGGCCGAACCGTCGGGGCGGGTGTGGTCAGCGACATCATTGAATAGCGGTAAGGAGTCTACCGGTGAGAATTATAGTAACCCTTGCGTGCAGTGAGTGTAAACGAAGAAACTATACGACCACGAAAAACAAACGGACGACTCCGGATAAACTGGAGTTCAGCAAGTATTGCCGTTTCTGTCGGAAACACACGGCTCACAGGGAAACGAAATAAAATGGTTCCCGGGGCACAGGTCAAAAAAGAAAGCCCCCTGTCGTGAAGGTCTTCATGCAGGCCAGTAGCTCTAATGGTAGAGCATCGGACTCCAAATCCGGGTGTTGGGGGTTCGAATCCCTCCTGGCCTGCCAACTCAAATTTTGAACAAAGCTTGAAACCTGAGCGCCGCGGGGTGCTCTCACCCTCCGGAGTTTTCGTTTCGAGCTTTCATCATTTCAGGAGCAACTTTGGGACGTCTACTGCGTAAGAAACCCGTCAAGAAGAAAAAAAAGCAGGACGGCGCTTTGGAGAACGGTGCCTTGGTGAGCGCCGAGGTGACTTCGAAGACGGTCGGGGACGTGTCCCGGGTCGAAAAAAGGGTGAAAAGTTTCGAGGCCAAAAAAATGGCTGTTTCCACCCGACCGGCACCGGCCAAACTCAAAGACAATTTTTTAACCAAGTCGCTGCAGTTTCTCAGAGAAGTCAAAATGGAGCTAAAAAAGGTCACTTGGCCTTCGCGCAAGCAGACCATCGGCTCCACAGTTGTTGTTCTGGTTTTGGTGACGATCATTGCATTCTTCCTCGGAGCGGTCGATATCGGTTTGTCGAGTCTGGTGAAACTCGTGCTGCAATAAGACCAGGAGATGGAAAGTGACCGACAAGAAAAAATGGTACATCGTTCACGTGTATTCGGGGTTCGAAAACAAGGTCAAAACCGCTCTGGAAGAACGGGTGACGACTTCTCCCCAAAAGGAGATGTTCGGCGAGGTGCTGGTCCCGACCGAAGAAGTCGTCGAACTGGTGAAAGGCAAGCGCAAAACTTCCTCTCGCAAGTTTTATCCTGGATACATTCTGGTCCGGATGGAACTCAACGACGAGACATGGCACATTGTCAACAGCACGGCCAAGGTCACCGGATTCCTTGGCGGTCGTTCTCAGCCGACGCCGCTGACCGATGAGGAGGCAGATCAGATCCTGAATCGCATGGAAGCCGGGAAATTAAAACCGCAACCGAAATATTTTTTCGAAACCGGGGACGAGATACGGGTCATAGACGGGCCCTTTACAAATTTCAACGGCACGGTTGAGGAAGTCAACCCCGAAAAGGGCAAGATCAAGGTCCTGGTCAGCATCTTCGGACGGGCAACACCGGTCGAATTGGATTTCGTCCAGGTCGCCAAGCTCTGATTCGAGCACCGTGTCCGGACACGGTCTTAATCGGACCGAGGGCTTGTTTTCTTTCGATTTTATTGTGATGGGCGCATATTTGGACCGGGGTTTGAAAACATACGGAGTGTGAGGAGCGAGAATTTCATATGGCTAAAAAAGTTATGGCAATGATCAAATTGCAGGTTGAAGCGGGGAAGGCCAATCCGTCACCGCCGATCGGGCCGGCGTTGGGCCAGCACGGTGTCAATATCATGGATTTCTGCAAGGCATTTAATGCGCGCACGGCCGATGACGCCGGAACGATCACGCCGGTTGTTATCACCGTCTACCAGGATCGGTCCTTCACCTTTATTACGAAAACACCGCCCGCAGCTGTTCTGCTGAAGAAGGCCGCCAAGATTGCCAAAGGCGCAGGTGATCCCAAACGGGACCGCGTCGGCAAGGTGACGCGTGCTCAAGTCGAAGAAATCGCAAAACAGAAAATGGTCGATTTGAATGCCAATGATCTGGATGCCGCCTGCAATATCATAGCAGGAACCGCCCGCAGCATGGGTATCGAGATCGCCTGAGCAATTTTTGGAAAATTCACGTCTCCAGTTTCCGCCATATGGATGGCTGTAAATCTGATCCATTTAATTTGTTGACAAGGTGGGTAAAGAAAATGCCGAAGCGTGGTAAAAATTACATAGAAGCCAAAAAGAAAATCACCGCCGCCAATAAGGCGGATTTTACCGAGGCGGTAAAGACTTCCATCGATTCGTCTTTTGCCAAGTTCGACGAAACCATCGATGTGAGCGTTAAGTTGGGCGTTGATCCGCGCCATGCCGATCAGATGGTTCGCGGCTCCGTGGTCCTGCCGAACGGTATCGGCAAGGAGGTAAAAGTGCTTGTTTTCGCCAAGGGCGAAAAGGAAAAAGAAGCGATGGATGCCGGCGCCGATTTTACCGGCAACGATGAGATCATCGAAAAAATAAAGGGCGGTTGGCTCGAGTTCGACAAAGCCGTGGCGACGCCAGACATGATGGGTTCGGTGGGTAAAATTGGAAAGATCCTCGGCCCTCGGGGTCTGATGCCCAATGCCAAGACCGGCACGGTCACATTTGACGTCGCCCGCGCCGTTCAGGAACTAAAGGCCGGAAAGATTGAGTTCAGGGTCGAGAAGGCTGGGATTGTACATGTACCCATGGGCAAAGTATCTTTCGGGGTTGAAAAAATCGTCCAAAACCTTACCGCATTCCTGGAAACCATCATCCGCCTCAAGCCGGCGTCCAGCAAAGGAACCTACCTGAAAGGCGTTGCGATCTCCACGACCATGGGACCCGGCGTCAAGATCGATACAGCTTTGGTAAAGGATTTGGTGAAATAAAGTGACAGGGGAAAACGGCTGGGCCGCTTCGAAACATCTGTTGCCTGGGCCCGGGCGAAAAGGGAACCGACCCTATCTCAGCACATTAATCATCTTATTAAATATAAAGTTATATAACGATTATCTGTCAAAGACCGTAGGTACACTTTTTCGGCCAAATGGTTTAATCGGCGTTTGCCGGCCTACCGAGACAGGTTTGACACGTTGCGTTCGACTTCGATCGATCTCTCGCGATCGCAAAATTGTGTGGACCTTATTCTCATGCCGCTGAACAGACGAAAACAATTCGCCGACAGAAACGACCTCCGGCTGGTTGCAGGTAATGAAAGGAGGTGTATTGAATTGTGAAACTGGATGAAAAGAAGAAAACTGTTGAGGAACTCCACGAGCGGTTGTCCAAGAGCAAGGTGGTCATCGTCACCGACTATAAGGGTCTGAACGTTGAGACGATGACCGAGTTGCGCAGGAAACTGCGGGAAGAACAGATTGACTATCAGGTCGTCAAGAACACGCTCTTGATTAGGGCTGCGAAAGAGACCGGTGTCGCCCTGATTCAGGACCAGTTAAAGGGTCCCAGTGCGATTGCGCTCAGTTTTGATGACCCGGTTGCACCGGCCAAAGTTCTGATGGAATTTGCCAAAAAGAACGAAAAGCTCGAGATCAAAGCCGGCGTGATGGAGGACCGGGTGCTCGATCTGGCCAGTATCAAGGCACTGGCGGCCTTGCCCTCGCGTGAGGCGCTGCTCAGTCAACTGCTCTCCGCGATGGTCGGTGTACCGACCGGTCTGGTGAGAGTACTGAACGGGATTCCGCAGAAATTGATGTACGCCCTGCAGGCCATAAAGGATCAGAAGGAAGCGGCCTAGCTTGCCCCGTCGATACCATAACCTGTTTGCGATGCGAAGATTACATACCGAAGGAGATTTGAAATGGCGGATATGACGAAACAAGATGTGATTGATTTTATTGCCAACATGACGGTCCTTGAGCTGTCCGAACTCATAAAGGAACTCGAAGAAAAATTCGGCGTTTCCGCGGCCGCCCCGGTTGCGATGATGGCAGCCGGACCCGCCGCTGAAGGCGGTGCCGCTCAGGCGGAAGAGAAAACCGAATTCGATGTCATCCTTACGGCTCACGGCGACAAGAAAATTCAGGTCATCAAGGAAGTCAGGGCCATCACCGGCCTCGGCCTGAAAGACGCCAAAGATCTGGTTGACGGGGTTCCCAAGCCGGTCAAGGAAGGTGTATCGAAGGACGAAGCCGAGAAGATCAAGAACCAACTTGAAGAGGCCGGAGCCCAGGTTGAAGTAAAGTAGTTGCATGCATTCTGCGGTCGGGATGGGGGGTGCCCGGATGAGACGCGGCTGAACTTTCAGCCGGTTCGCCTATTGGGCGAAACGGCGCGCCTCGGTCTGTTCATCCACCATCACCGGCTGACCACAGGTTGTATCCTCTAACCTACAAGGAGTTGGAGAAATATGTCGGAAAGATCCCTGGCAAGCAGGCGGATAAGAAAAAATTTTGGTAAAATCCGTAAGATCGTCGACATCCCCGATCTCATTGCCGTCCAGCGGGAGTCATACAACAGATTCCTCCAGATGGACGTCCCCCCGGAGAAACGAGAAGATGCCGGACTGCAGGCGGTGTTTCAATCCGTATTTCCCATTAAAGATTTTACGGGAAGTGCTTCATTGGAGTTCGTGTCATACCGTTTTGCTGAAGTCAAGCACAGTGTCGAAGAATGTATCCACAGGGGAATGACCTACGAGATACCGGCGCGCATCACCGTCCGTTTGGTGGTTTATGACATCGATGCCGAAACCGGTGTCTCCAACATTCGGGACATCAAGGAGCAGGAAATTTATTTCGGCACCATACCGTTGATGACCGAAAAAGGAACTTTTATTATCAATGGAACCGAGCGGGTCGTTGTCAGTCAGCTGCACCGTTCTTCAGGGGTCTTCTTCGATCACGACAAAGGCAAGACCCATTCGAGCGGGAAAATCATTTACAGCTCTAGGATCATACCCGTGCGGGGGTCCTGGATCGACATGGAAATCGATCCGAAGGACATCGTCCACATCCGGATCGACCGGCGCCGGAAATTTCCGATCACGATTCTCTTCAAAGCTTTTGGACTCAGCGTCGAAGACCTGCTGACCTATTTTTACAACAGCGAAAAGGTTCTGATCCAAGGCAAACGAATCTCGAAACAGTTCAACCCCGATTTTCTCAAAGGACAGCGCGCCAACCGCGACATAAAAGATTCGGAAACCGGTGAAGTGCTGGTTAAAAAGGGCCGTATTTTTACGGTGCGCGCGATTAAGCGGCTTCAGGCCACCGGTGCAGAGGCCATCCCGATCGGGAGGGAAGATCTCATCGACAGGGTTTTCGCCCATCCCATATACGACCCCCAAACCGCGTTGCCGATCGTCAAGGCCAACGACACCGTCGACGAAGAAAATTTGGCCAAGCTCGAACAGGCTGGGATCAACGAGTTTGATGTGCTTTTCATCGACGGGGTATCGACGAGCGACTCGATCCGTAAGACGCTTCTGATCGACAAGGTCGAGAGCAAGGAAGAAGCGCTGATCGAGATCTACCGTCGGTTGAGACCGGGTAACCCGGCTACCCCTGAAGTGGCCCAGGATTTTATCGACAATTTGTTTTTCAAGCCCAATTACTACGACCTTTCCGGCGTCGGCCGTCTGAAGATCAACCAGAGACTCGGCATCAACACCTCGCTGAGCCTTCGAATTCTGCGCAAAGAAGATATTCTGTTGACGGCCAAGGCCCTGGTCGAGCTCAGGGACACCCAGGGTGTCGTCGACGACATCGATCATCTCGGCAATCGCCGGGTGCGGGCGGTGGGTGAGCTGCTCGAGAACCAGTATCGCATCGGCCTGGTGCGCATGGAACGTGCCATCAAGGAACGAATGAGCCTGCAGGAGGTCGATGCGCTGATGCCCCACGATTTGATCAACCCTAAACCGGTTTCGGCGGTGGTCAAGGAATTTTTCGGCACCAGCCAACTCTCCCAATTCATGGACCAGACCAATCCGCTGTCAGAAACTACGCATAAAAGACGTCTCAGCGCCCTCGGCCCGGGCGGGTTGACGCGGGAGCGTGCCGGATTCGAAGTGCGCGACGTTCATCCCTCGCACTATGGCCGTATCTGTCCGATCGAAACACCGGAAGGTCCCAACATCGGCCTGATCGTTTCACTGAGTACTTACGCCAGGGTTAATAACTTCGGCTTCATCGAGACACCTTACCGGGTTGTGAAGGATGGTCAGGTTACCAATGAGGTCAAATTTTTGGATGCATTCGAAGAAAAGGAACATCCGATTGCCCAGGCCAATGCCCTGATTGACGAAAATGGTCGCTACGTCAACGCCATGGTGACATCGCGAGTGGCCGGCGAGTTCATGATGGTGCCGCGCGAGGAGATCGAGTTGATGGACATTTCGCCCAATCAGCTGGTGAGCGCCTCGGCTTCACTGATCCCCTTTTTGGAAAACGATGACGCCAACCGGGCGTTGATGGGCTCCAACATGCAGCGCCAGGCGGTTCCGCTCCTGGTCAATGAGGCCCCACTGGTGGGAACCGGCATCGAAGGGGTGGTCGCAAAGGATTCGGGTGTTGCCATTGTCTGCCATCGTGACGCGGAGGTGGTCGAAGTGGACGCTTCCCGCATCGTGCTGAAACACGAACCCACGGGCGACCCTCGGTCCAAGGACGTCACCATCTACAATTTGTCGAAATTCATCCGCAGCAATCAGAACACCTGTTTCAACCACCGCCCCATCGTGGTCAAGGGGCAGAAGGTCTTGGCCGGCGAAATTATCGCCGACGGTCCCGCAACGGACAAGGGCGAGCTGGCGCTCGGTAAAAATGTGACAGTGGCGTTCATGCCGTGGGGCGGTTACAATTTCGAGGATTCCATTCTGGTCAGCGAACGGCTGGTCCGCGACGGCGTCTACACATCCGTTCATATCGAGGAATTCGAGGTCGTGGCCAGAGACACCAAACTGGGCAAGGAAGACATTACCCGCGACATTCCGAATGTGGGAGAGGAGGCTCTTAAAAATCTCGATGAGAGCGGCATCATTCGTTTGGGAGCCGAGGTCGTGCCGGGCGATATTCTGGTCGGCAAGATCACTCCGAAAGGCGAAACACAACTCTCTCCCGAAGAGAAATTGCTGCGGGCCATTTTCGGAGAGAAGGCCGGCGACGTCAAGGATACGTCCCTCAGGGTGCCGCCGGGCATTCAAGGGATCGTGATCGATGCGAAAGTATTCTCGCGGCGCGGGGTCGAGAAAGACGACCGGACACGGCTGATCGAAGATGAAGAAATCGCGGCCCTGGAAAAGGATCGCGACGACGAGCTGGCCGTGATCGAGGATGTGGTGCGCGGTGAGCTCAAGGCGCTGCTGTTAGGTGAGAAGGCGCAATCGACTCTCAAGAAGGGTAAAAAGATACTGATCAACAAAGGGGTCAAATTTGATGAAGAAACCTTGAACCTGGTCCCTTTGGCCCAGCTCGAGGGTCTTATTCTAAAAGATCCGAAGTTGACCGAACGGGTGCACGAACTGCTCGAGCGCTATCGCGATCAGGGGGAACTCACCCGCATGGTCTTTGAACAGCAGGTCAGCCGTTACGCCAAGGGGGACGACCTGCCGCCTGGCGTCATCAAACTCGTCAAGGTCTATGTCGCCATGAAGCGCAAGCTTTCCGTGGGGGACAAGATGGCCGGGCGTCACGGCAACAAGGGTGTTGTTTCCAGAATTTTGCCGGTCGAGGATCTGCCTTATTTTCAAGACGGTACACCGGTCGACATGGTACTCAACCCGCTGGGCGTGCCCTCACGTATGAACGTGGGCCAGATTTTGGAGATCCATCTCGGGCGGGCGGCCAAGACGCTTGGCGATCAGCTGAGCCTGCTGCTGGAAGAGCAAAAAAACAAGGCTCTGCGGGATACATTGAAAAGGATATTTTCCGACCCCGATACGCAGAAGGTGATCGCCGGCTATGACGAAGAAGATCTGACCGCATTTGCCACCCAGTACAAGAACGGTGTTTATATGGCCACGCCGGTATTCGACGGCTCCAAGGAGGAAGAAATCAAGGCGTTGTTGGCGGAAGCCGGAGTCAGCACGACCGGGCAGACGACCCTCTACGACGGCCGAACCGGTGAGGCTTTCAAAGAAAAAATTACGGTCGGCACGATGTATGTGCTGAAATTGCACCACCTGGTCGACGATAAGATTCACGCCCGATCCATCGGACCTTATTCGCTTGTGACACAGCAGCCGCTGGGCGGCAAGGCGCAGTTCGGTGGCCAGCGGCTCGGCGAGATGGAGGTCTGGGCCATGGAGGCTTACGGTGCGGCCTATGCCCTGCAGGAATTTCTGACGGTTAAATCGGACGATATGGCCGGGCGAACACGCATGTATGAAAAGATCGTCAAAGGCCAGAACGTCCTGGAGCCCGGTATACCCGAGTCGTTTCGGGTGATGACCAAGGAGCTCCAAGCTCTGGGGTTGGATATCGACCTGATCGAAGGCAAAGGATGATATTCGACGGACCCGGACAACGGCCGTTAGGATCCCCAATTGAGACGTGAAAGGGAATAAAAGCCATGATGGATACATTGTACGATTTTTTCGCCAAGCCGACCGATCCCAGAAAATATACCGGCATCAGGATATCGCTGGCTTCTCCGGAACAGATTCGCAAATGGTCGTTTGGAGAAATCAAGAAACCTGAAACCATCAATTATCGGACCTTCAAACCCGAACGCGACGGCCTGTTCTGCGCCAAGATATTCGGTCCGACAAAGGATTATGAGTGCAACTGCGGTAAATACAAGCGTATGAAGCATCGAGGCGTGATTTGTGAGAAGTGCGGGGTGGAGGTCATTCAGTCCAAGGTGCGCCGAGAACGCATGGCCCACATCGAACTGGCGACGCCGGTTTCCCACATCTGGTTTCTCAAGAGTCTTCCCAGCAAAATCGGAAATCTGCTGGATCTGACCCTCAAGAACATGGAAAAAGTGCTTTACTTCGACAGCTACATCGTCATCGATCCCAAAGAGACAGATCTGACCAGGGGGCAGCTGTTGTCCGACGAGAAGTACCGCGACGCACTCGAGAAGTACGGTACCCACTTCAAAGCCGGCATCGGCGCCGAAGCCGTTAAGGAGATGCTGGCCGATCTGAACTTAGACGAGACCTACAAGGAGCTGCGCCGTGATATCCGCGAGACCGGATCGGTCGCCAAGCGCCAGAAGCTGGCCAAACGGCTGAAGATTGTCGATGCATTCCGCAAATCCGGTGTCAACCCGCTCTGGATGATCATGGACGTCATCCCAGTGCTGCCGCCCGATCTGCGACCGCTGGTGCCGCTGGAAGGCGGCCGCTTTGCCACCTCCGATCTCAATGATCTCTACCGGCGGGTTATCAACCGCAACAACCGCTTGAAACGTCTGATCGATCTGAAAGCTCCGGACATCATTGTCCGCAACGAGAAGCGGATGCTTCAGGAGTCGGTCGACGTGTTGTTCGACAACGGTCGGCACGGCCGGGTGATCACCGGCACGAACAAGAGGCCGCTCAAGTCTCTCAGCGACACCTTAAAGGGCAAACAGGGACGTTTCCGTCAAAACCTTTTGGGCAAACGAGTCGACTATTCGGGCCGGACGGTGATCACGGTCGGTCCCGACCTGCGGCTGCACCAGTGTGGTCTGCCCAAGATCATGGCGCTGGAGCTCTTTAAACCCTTTGTCTACTATCGACTGGAGCAAAAGGGCCTGGTTTCCACCGTCAAAAGCGCCAAGAAAATGGTCGAGCGCGAGACCCCGGAAGTTTGGGATACGCTGGACGAAGTGGTCAAGGAATATCCGGTGATGCTCAACCGGGCACCCACGCTGCACCGACTTGGCATACAGGCCTTCGAACCGACTCTGATCGAAGGCAAGGCGATCCAGCTCCATCCGCTGGTCTGTACGGCTTTTAACGCGGATTTCGACGGCGATCAGATGGCTGTCCATGTACCGCTTTCGGTCGAAGCCCAGATCGAAGCGCGCGTCCTGATGCTTTCCAGCAACAACATCCTCTCGCCGGCCAACGGCTCGCCGATCATCGTCCCGAGCCAGGACATCGTCCTGGGGCTCTACTACATGACGCGCGGCATACCGGCCCGCAAGGGAGAGGGGAAGTATTTCGCCAACCCGGAGGAAGTCCGCATCGCTTATGATGCCGGGGCGGTGGATCTGCACGCCGAGATTGCAGTGCGCATGAACGGCAGCCGCGTCAACACGACCGTTGGCCGCATTCTGCTGTGGGAAATCATTCCGGAAGAGGACATCTTCGATCTGTGCCACATCATGGTCAGGGACTTGCAGGAAGCCCGGTCCATCCGCCGGAAGCTCAGAGAGGGGGCTGATTTCACCGAGCAGGTTGCGGCCCACTCCCAGAGTCCCGACAAGCAGAACAGCGGAAACATCGGTCTGATGCGAAAAGATGAGTTCGTCAATATTTTCAACATCGACGAAGACACCGCCGACAAGGTGTATTACTTGAAGGTCGGCGAGATCAGCGGTGTGCTTTCCGCCGACGGAAAACACCATGTATTCAAAGTGCTTCGGCGGCAGGCGCCGATCCCCTTTGACGTGGTCAACCGCGTGATGGACAAGAAAACGCTGAGGGACCTGGTGGATTACGTTTACCGCAACCTCGGCCCCAAGGCGACCGTTATTCTATCCGATCGTCTCAAGAACACCGGCTACCGCTACTCGACCGAAGGTGGCCTGTCGATTTCGATTGACGCCATGATCACGCCTGATTCGAAGTGGAAGATCCTGAGCGAGGCCGAACGCCAGGTGGAGGAGATCAGCCGGCAATACACGGAAGGGTTGATCACTCAGGGCGAGAAATACAACAAGGTCGTCGACATCTGGGCCAAAGCTACTGATGATGTTGCCAACGAAATGATGGCGGCCATGCGGCTGGCGCCGGTCATCGACACCGAAGGCCGCTCGGTTACCGATGAAAAAGGTAATCCGATCATCGCCGAGAGCTTCAACCCGATTTACATGATGGCTGATTCGGGTGCCCGCGGCAGCAAAGATCAGATGCGGCAGCTAGCCGGCATGCGCGGCCTGATGGCCAAGCCCTCCGGCGAAATTATCGAAACCCCGATTACCTCAAACTTCCGCGAAGGTTTGTCGGTTTTGCAGTACTTTATTTCCACCCATGGGGCCCGCAAGGGCTTGGCGGATACGGCTTTGAAGACTGCCAACTCGGGTTACCTCACGCGAAGGCTTGCGGATGTGGCTCAGGATTGCATCGTCATGGAAGATGACTGCGGGACCCGCATGGGCGTTGAAGTCGGACCGCTGATCGAAGGCGGTGAAGTCATTCAACGCATCGGTGAACGCATTCTGGGCCGTGTAGCGGCCGAAGATGTCATCGACCCGTTCAACGATGAGGTCATCGTGGCGGCCAACGAAGATATCGATGAGAACGTGAGCAAACGGATCGAAGAGGCCGGTTTGACCGCTGTCCGGATCCGTTCCGTGCTGACCTGCAAGACCAGAGTCGGTGTTTGCGCCAAATGCTACGGACGGGATCTCGCCCACGGTCAAACCGTGGAACAAGGCCAAGCCGTCGGCATCCTGGCGGCCCAGTCGATCGGCGAGCCCGGCACCCAGCTGACGATGCGGACCTTCCACATCGGTGGTACCGCCAGTCGGCGGGTCGAACAGGCCGACATTCGGGCCCGGGTCGACGGCACGATCAAGTTCGTAGACCTGAGAGTGGCCAACAATTCCGAAAGTCAGATGGTGGTCATGAACCGACGCGGCGGAAAATTCACGATCGTCAATGAAAAAGGACGTGAACTGGAGAGCTTTCCGGTCATCTACGGCGCCCACCTGGCGGCAAAAGACGGTGCCGCGGTGAAAGCAGGCGATCTTCTGGCCACTTGGGACCCCTTCACGACGCCGATCCTGACCGAAATCAGCGGTTCCGTCAAGTTTGGCGACATCGTTCCCGGTAAGACGATGCAGGAAAAGGTTGACCCGGTAACCGGCAAGTCGAGCCAGACGATCACCGAATCGAAGAACACCGAAGAGCGGCCGCGCATATCGATAAAAGACAAGGACGGCAAGACCGCGAAACTGCCGGGATCTACGGCCATGGCTCGCTACATGTTGCCGCTTGACGCGATTTTGATGGTCGAGGAGGGCGACAGCGTCAAAGCGGGCGATGTCGTTGCCAAGTTGCCGCGTGCGACCACCAAGACCAAAGACATTACCGGTGGCCTGCCGCGCGTGGCCGAGCTTTTCGAGGTTCGGAAGCCAAAGGAAGTTGCCGTACTGAGTCAAATCGACGGGTATGTGTCGATCGCCAAGGGAACCAAGAAGGGCAAGCAGAAGATTACGATCAGCCCTGTCGACGGCGTCGGCGAAAACAAGGAATATTTGATTCCGCGCGGTAAGCACATCAACGTGATCGACGGGGATTACGTGCGCGCCGGCGAACCTCTGATCGGCGGCTCCGCCGTGCCCCAGGACATCCTTAATATAAAGGGTGAAGTCGCCTTGGCGCGGTATTTGGTTGACGAGGTCCAGGAAGTTTACCGGCTGCAAGGCGTGCGCATAAATGACAAACACATCGAGGTCATCGTGCGTCAAATGATGCGACGGGTCAAAGTCGTGGAGGTCGGCGACACCGAGTTCATTGCCGAGGAACAAGTGGACCGCGTGAGGTTTGATGAAACCAACCGAGCCGTCATCGAGCAGGGCGGTAAACCGGCGGTGGCCGAACCCCTTATTCTGGGTATCACCAAGGCCTCGCTCAGCACCGACAGCTTCATTTCAGCCGCCTCCTTCCAAGAGACCACCAAGGTGCTGACCGACGCCGCGATCTCAGGGTCGGTCGACTTTCTGAGAGGATTAAAGGAAAACGTGATCATGGGGCGACTTATTCCCGCCGGCACTGGTATCGCCGTTTACAACGATGTGGGTGTCGAGGTGGTCGACGAGGCCTGATTCTCAAAGAAAACTCTTGACATCGGGCAAGTGACTGTATACAAGTTGCCCTTTTACCAATCAAACGAAATTGGGTTTATTTTTAACGAGTAAGAGGAACGTATGCCGACTATAAACCAGCTAGTTCGCAAGGGTAGAAAACGGGTAAAGAAGAAAACCAACACCCCGGCCTTGAAGGGCGCGCCTCAGAAGAGAGGGGTTTGCACCCGCGTGTATACCTCGACACCGAAAAAGCCCAACTCGGCTCTGCGAAAAGTCGCCAGGGTCCGGTTGACAACCGGCATAGAAGTGACCGCTTACATTCCTGGAATCGGTCACAATCTGCAGGAGCACTCGGTTGTGCTGGTGCGCGGCGGGCGCGTCAAGGACCTTCCCGGTGTTCGCTACCACATCGTCCGAGGGACCCTGGACACACTTGGAGTTGCCGACCGCAAGCAAGGCCGCTCAAAATACGGGTCCAAGAAACCGAAGTGATCCGGTCTTTGGCAAATCGATCAATTTAAGCAGGTGGTGTAACGTATGCCGAGAAGAAGAGAGATAGCCGTAAGAAAAATTAACGCCGATCCAAAATACGGCAGTGAACTGGTTGCCAAGTTCATCCGCAAGATCATGCGGGATGGAAAAAAGAGCACCGCTGAAAATATTCTCTACGATGCGTTAAATATCATCGAAGAGAAGACAAAACAGGCCCCGCTTAAAGTCTTCGAACAGGCGGTTGACAACATCAAGCCGTTTATCGAAGTAAAATCGCGGCGGGTCGGCGGTTCCACTTATCAGGTTCCGACCGAGATCCGGCCCAGCCGCCGCACGGCACTCGGAATCCGGTGGTTGATCGAGTTTTCCCGCAAACGGTCCGAAAAAGGCATGGCCAAGAAACTGGCTGGAGAACTCATGGACGCCGCCAACAACCGGGGCGCCGCAGCTAAGAAAAAGGAAGACACGCACAAGATGGCCGAGGCCAACAAGGCTTTTGCCCACTTCCGTTGGTAAACGGCACTGCGCAAAGGGCAGGGTGAATCGCTGTCCGGCACGCTGCACGCCTCGCACTGTGCCTAGGCTGCGTTTTTTAAGGGGAGGACGAAGAGATGGCGAAGAAGAAGTTTGAGCGGACCAAGCCGCACGTGAATGTGGGCACGATCGGTCACATCGATCACGGCAAGACGACTCTGACGGCGGCGATCACCAAGCATATGGGTTTAAAGGGCATGGCGCAATTTGTGCCGTTTGATCAGATCGACAAGGCGCCGGAGGAGAAGGAGCGCGGGATCACGATCGCCACGGCGCACGTCGAGTACGAGACGACCAAGCGTCACTATGCGCACGTGGATTGTCCGGGCCATGCGGACTACATCAAGAACATGATCACCGGAGCGGCGCAGATGGACGGGGCGATACTGGTGGTGGGGGCCGATGACGGACCGATGCCCCAGACCCGCGAGCACATTTTGTTGGCGCGTCAGGTGGGTGTGCCGCGGATCGTGGTATTTTTGAACAAGTGCGACATGGTGGATGACGAGGAGCTGATCGAGCTGGTGGAGCTCGAGTTGCGGGAGCTGCTGGACAAGTACGAGTTTCCGGGCGACGATACGCCGATCATCCGGGGCTCGGCGTTGAAGGCGCTCGAGAGTGACGATCCCGACGGTGCGGAGACCAAGTGCATATTTGAGCTCATGAATGCGATTGACGAATTCATACCGGAGCCGCAGCGCGATGTGGAGAAGCCGTTTTTGATGCCGATCGAGGATGTGTTCAGCATTTCGGGACGTGGGACGGTGGTAACGGGCCGAGTGGAGCGCGGAATAGTGAAGGTCGGCGAGGATGTGGAGATCGTGGGGATCCGGCCGACGTTCAAGACGGTGTGCACGGGAGTGGAGATGTTCCGCAAGCTGCTGGATGAGGGGCGGGCGGGAGACAACATCGGGGTGCTGCTGCGGGGGACGAAGCGCGACGAAGTGGAGCGGGGCCAGGTGGTGGCCAAGCCCGGAACGATCACACCGCACACCAAGTTCAAGGCCGAGGTGTACATATTGAGTAAGGAAGAGGGTGGCCGTCACACGCCGTTTTTCAACGGTTATCGGCCGCAGTTTTACTTTCGGACCACGGATGTGACCGGGGTGTTGACGTTGCCCGAGGGGGTGGAGATGGTGATGCCCGGTGACAACGTGACGATCGAGGCGGAGCTGATCACGCCGATTGCCATGGAGAAGGAGGTGCGCTTTGCGATCCGCGAGGGCGGCCGAACCGTCGGGGCGGGTGTGGTCAGCGACATCATTGAATAGCGGTGGAAGACAACCTTTATGATAGCGAACACGAAGATCAGAATCAGGCTGAAGGCTTACGATCACAAACTTCTGGATCAATCCGTATCTGATATCGTCGATACCGCGAACAAGACCGGCGCGAAGGTCGTCGGTCCCATACCGCTGCCGACCCAGATCAACAAGTTTTGTGTTCTCCGCTCGCCCCATATCGACAAAAAGTCCCGTGAGCAGTTTGAGATGCGCACGCACAAGCGTCTGCTGGATATCCTGGAACCAACCCAGCAGACCGTGGACGCGCTCATGCAGCTGGATCTTTCACCGGGTGTGGACGTGGAGATCAAGCTATAACCTGTCGGCGTCCCTTAAGCACAGTGAATTCGGCCCGGGAATCCCGGGTCTTTCGCGACGGCCTCAGTAGAACCCGTCAGACGGTTTCGATCGGTGGCGACTGACGGTCGTGCAACATCTGCACAGAGGGGTTTATAAGAAAATGTGTAAAGGCTTACTGGGAAGGAAACTGGGCATGACCGGATACTTCACCCCTGCAGGCGACTTTGTTCCAGTGACGGTCATGGAAGTTGGTCCATGTGTCGTCACCCAGATCAAAACGGTTGCCAGTGACGGATACAACGCACTGCAACTGGGTATGGGAACGAGGAAGGCCAAGCGCGTCAACAAACCGATGCAGGGTCATCTGAAGAAAAGCGGCGAAGCGACATTTGCCTGTCTGCGCGAAGTACCGGTCGACAATCCGGAGGAGTATAAACTCGGTCAGAGCGTGACCTTGGATCTGTTCGATATCGGTGAGAAAGTGGATGTTGTGGGAACGACTAAGGGCCGCGGATTTTCCGGTGTCATCAAACGCCACGGGTTTCATCGAGGTCCGGCAGGACACGGCAGTAAAAACGTCCGTCCGCCGGGATCGATCGGCACCAGTGCCTGGCCGTCAAAAGTGACCAAAGGCAAAAAGATGCCCGGCCAGTACGGAGCGAATCGGAAGACCGTGTGCAATCTAACGATCGTTGACATCCGCCCGGCCGAAAACCTGTTGTTATTGAAAGGGGCGGTGCCGGGCTACGCATCCAATATGGTTCTGGTCAAAAAAGTTAAGTTTGCCAAGTAGAATTCATGATTGGTTGGCGGAGTTCCGAGAACTAACGTCGTACTAAAAAAGGTACGACCGTTTGCGGTCCGATTCAGGCTGGACCCTTGATTTTGAGTGGGGATGACCATGGCAGTGATCGATGTAGTGAACAGCAAAGGCGAAAAGGTTTCGGAGCGTGAACTTTCGGACGCGCTTTTCAACGTTGCGGCCAAAACAAGCGTTCTGCACGAGGTCGTAACGGCCCAGCTGGCCGGCCGCCGCTCGGGAACCGCATCGACCAAGCGGCGATCAGAAGTAAGTGGCAGCACACGCAAACTCTACCGGCAGAAGGGCACCGGCCGGGCGCGCCGCGGCGATATCAAGTCGCCCCTCATGCGCGGCGGCGGCGTGATCTTCGGTCCGCATCCCCGGTCCTTTGCATCCAAGGTCTCTAAGAAAGTCAGGAAACTGGCACTGAAAATGGCGCTTACCAGCAAGCTGCAGGAAAACGAACTGGTAGTGCTTGACAAATTCGACCTGGAGAAGGTGAAGACCAAGGATTTTATCGAGATCGTTCAAGCCCTCCGGCTTGATAACGCCTTGATCGTGACGGATAATAAGGACGAAATTCTCGAGCTTTCTTCTCGGAACGTCCCCCGGATCAAGGTGCTGAGAAGTGAAGGGCTCAACGTTTACGATATTCTCAAATACAAAAACCTGGTCCTGCTGGAGCCCGCAATCAACGACATTGAAGGGAGGCTGCTGGCATGACACTGCAGTATGACATCATCATAAGGCCGGTTGTCACCGAAAAAACCAACATCCAGAAAGAAGCGGCCAACCAGGTGACTTTCGAGGTCGACCGCAAGGCCAATCGTATCGAGGTCCGGCGCGCGATCGAGCGGATTTTCAATGTTAGAGTCACCAACGTGCGGACCATGCAGGTCAGGGGCAAGTTCAAACGCAGAGGCCGTGTTCTCGGAAAACGGCGCGACTGGAAAAAGGCGATTGTGACCCTGCGGCCGGGGGAACGGATCGAATTTTTCGAAGGGGTGTAACCATCGGCCCGGGCCGTTTATGGTTCATCCGGTTTAGGAGTATGGCATGGGAATAAAAAAAGTAAAACCGACTTCACCCGGACGCCGTTTTCAGGGCTATTCGGCATTCGACGACATCACCGCGACGGCTCCCGAAAAGAGCCTGTTGCGCCCTCTCAACAAGAGCGGCGGCCGCAACGTCATGGGGCGTATCACCTGTCGTCACCGGGGTGGCGGACACAAGCGATATTACCGCGTCATCGATTTCAAGCGCAATAAAATCGGTATTCCGGCTAAGGTAGCCACCATCGAATACGACCCCAACCGCAGTGCACGAATTGCTCTGCTGCACTATGCCGACGGTGAGAAGCGTTACATTCTGGCGCCTCTCAACTTGAAGGTCGGAGACACGGTCGAGGCAGGACCCAAGGTCGACATAAAGCCCGGAAACGCCCTGCCGCTGATCAACATACCGCTGGGAACACACATTCACAATATCGAGCTGCGGGCGGGAAACGGCGGTCAGATCGTGCGAAGTGCCGGAACGTTTGCCCAATTGATGGCCAAGGAGGATCGCTACGCACTGATCAAGCTTCCTTCCGGCGAAGTACGAATGGTTCTGTTGAATTGTCAGGCCACCATCGGCCAGCTCGGCAATGTCGAACATGAAAACATTTCGATCGGCAAAGCCGGTCGTAAGCGCTGGTTGGGGCGCCGGCCCCGCGTTCGCGGAGTGGCCATGAACCCGGTCGACCATCCGATGGGCGGGGGTGAAGGTCGCTCGTCGGGCGGGCGCCACCCGTGCAGCCCTTGGGGGATGCCCACCAAGGGCTTCAAGACCCGCAAGCGAACCAAATTCAGCAATCGGCTGATCGTTAAACGGCGCTCGAAAAAATAAGGCAACCCGCAGGCGTTCATCGCGCCGACTCGGTGAGGCAAAGAAATTAGACGGGCTTTTTCGCTTGAGCCCGGCATTTGTCAGGCATGACGTTAGACAGGAGAGAAAATGCCACGCTCGTTAAAAAAAGGTCCCTATGTCGAGGCCAAACTGGTGAAAAAGGTCGAAGAGGCTCAAAAGAGCCGCAGCAACCGGGTCATCAAAACATGGTCCCGGCGGTCGACCATCTTGCCGGAAATGGTCGGCATTACACTGGCTGTTCATAACGGGAAGAAATTCGTCCCGGTTTTTATTTCCGAGAACATGGTCGGTCACAAACTTGGAGAGTTCTCACCGACGCGCACTTTTTACGGCCATGCGGGTTCCAAGAAATCGTCACTGAAGTAGCGTGGTTAAGGATCGAACCGCGCCCGTCGTTGCGATTGACAACCGGTTCGCACGCCGAGAACCGCCGATATAACAGTCAAAAATAAAAGGAAGCGTCGCACAATGGAGGTTAGAGCTGTCACAAGACACGTACGTATTTCTCCCCGCAAGGTCCGTTTTTTGATCGATGCCATCAAGGGGAAACCGGTGGAAGCGGCTCTCAATGCCCTCAAGTTCATGCCGACGAAAGCGGCCGGGATTGTCGAGAAAACAATGCGCAGCGCCGTCGCCAACGCGAATCAAAACGCCGACATCGATGTCGACACCTTGGTGGTCAGCAATATCACCGCTGATCAGGGGCCAACCCTGAAACGTTTTCGGGCGAGGGCCCGCGGGCGGGGTGCACGGATTTTGAAAAGAACCAGTCACATCACCGTCATCTTGGCTGAGCAGTCGCTGCAATAGGCCGGAGGAGGAAAAAGCTTGGGCCAGAAAGTAAATCCGATTGGATTGAGATTAGGGATCGTCAAAACCTGGGAGTCACGCTGGTACGCAGACAAGAATTATGCCGATTATATTCTGGAAGATTATAAGATCAGGCGCTTTATCAAAAAGAAGCTTTTTCATGCCGGCGTCTCCAGGATCGAGATCGAACGATCATCCAAGCGGATCAGGCTTAGAATATTTACCTCCAGGCCGGGCATCGTGATCGGTAAGAAGGGTTCCGAAATTTCACTGCTCAAACAGGACATCGAAAAGATGGTCACGCATGAAGTTCTGATTGACATACAGGAAATCAGGAAACCGGAGATCGATGCGCAGCTCGTGGCCGAAAATATCGCGCTTCAAATTGAACGGCGGGTGGCCTTCAGACGGGCAATGAAACGCGGTGTCTCGTCAGCCATGCGCTTCGGCGCTCAGGGAGTCAAGGTCATTTGCGGCGGAAGACTGGGGGGTGCAGAAATGGCCCGCCGCGAATGGTATCGGGAGGGTCGCGTACCTCTGCACACCCTGCGGGCCGACATCGATTACGGCTTTACGGAGGCCCGTACGACCTACGGTGCGATCGGCGTCAAGGTCTTTGTTTTCAAGGGTGAAATTCTGAAGAAAGACAAGGTGGAATACGAAAATCAGTAAGCTGACCGACGGCACGGCTGCATGCGACCGGCGGAAGGCCTGAGCTGACACACGACGATGACCGGGAAACAGCGAAAACCTGCCGGGACAGGAGACCGTATCTATGCTTAGCCCCAAAAAGGTAAAATTTAGAAAACAACAAAAAGGCAGAATGAGAGGCCTCTCCCACAGAGGCAGTCGTCTTAACTTCGGCCAGTTTGGCCTGCAAGCCGTGAATTGCGGCTGGCTTTCTGCTCGGCAGATCGAAGCGGCCCGTATTGCCATGACCCGGCATGTCAAAAGGGGTGCCAGAATATGGATAAGGGTATTTCCTGACAAACCGATTACCAAGAAACCGGCTGAAGTTCGTATGGGTAAAGGCAAGGGAGCCCCTGAGGCCTGGGTCGCGGTTGTGAGACCCGGCCGGATTCTCTACGAAATGGAAGGTGTTACCAGAGAGGTAGCCGAAGAGGCTTTCCGACTCGCTGCCCACAAGCTTTCGGTCAGGACGAAATTTGTGGAAAGGAGCATCACATCATGAAGGCCGGTGACGTCAGATCCCTTAGTCCGGAAGAGCGACAGCAGAAGCTGATCGAAATGAAACAGGAGCTGTTTAACCTCCGCTTTCAACATGCAACCGGACAGCTTGAAAACCCGCAGCGGCTCAAACAGATAAAGCGTGACTTAGCCCGGGTGCAAACCATCATTCGGGAAGAAGAATTGTCGGCACACGAAACCGAGTCCAGATAGAATAACCCATAATTTAAAAGACAAGTTGTTATTGCTGCCATGAAAAAACGTGGAATGAAAAGACAATTGATCGGGACCGTTGTCAGTGACAAGATGGACAAGACCGTCGTGGTCCAGACGGAAAGACTGGTCAAACACCGGCTGTATGAAAAGTATATCCGGCGCAGAGCCAAGTTTTCAGCCCATGATGGCGAAAATTCGTGCCGGATCGGAGACAAGGTCCTCATCACCGAATCGCGGCCGCTCAGCAAAACCAAGCGGTGGCAGGTCAGCCAGATCCTGGAAAAGGCCGTTTGAATTTAAAGGGATTCGAGAGCAATGATTCAGACAGAGACAAGACTGACGGTGGCGGATAACTCCGGTGCAAAAGTGTTGAGCTGCATAAAGGTCCTGGGTGGCACCCGCCGGCGTTATGCCCGGATCGGCGACATTATCGTTGTAACGGTCAAGGAAGCCATTCCGAATGCCAAAGTCAAAAAAGGAGACGTCCTGAAGGCCGTTGTGGTGCGAACCAAGAAAGAGATCAAGCGACCGGACGGATCTTTCATCCGCTTCGACGACAACTCGGCCGTGCTCATATCGGCAAGCAGGGAGCCGATTGGAACCCGCATATTCGGACCGGTAGCAAGAGAATTGCGTGCAAAGAAGTTTATGAAGATCATTTCGCTGGCCCCGGAAGTCATTTAGGATCGAGGGCCACCAGGTGGAAGGGCACCGATGAACGCGACGAAGTGTAGAATCAAAAAAGATGACAAGGTCAAAGTGATTGCCGGCAAGGACAAAGGCAAGATCGGAAAAGTCCTCAAGGTGATCCGCAAAAAGAACAGGGTGCTTGTCGAAAACGTCAACATGGTCAAACGGCACGCAAAACCCTCCGCGCAGAATAGGCAGGGCGGTATAATCGAAGGCGAGGCTCCCATCCACTGGTCGAATTTGATGCTCATGTGCAGCAAATGCATGGCACCGACCCGCATCAAAATACAGCTTTTAGATGACGGGAAAAAAGTGCGGGCCTGCAGCAAGTGCGACGAGATTATCGACAAGTAAGCGGAGGAACAAGATGTCCCAGCTCAAACAATTTTACCTCGAAACGGTCGTCCCCCAGTTGATGGAGACCTTCAAGTACCGCAACGTCATGCAAGTACCGAAACTCGAAAAGGTGACGTTGAACATGGGGTTGGGGGAAGCGATCCATAACATTAAGATTCTGGATTCAGCGGTAGAAGAGCTGCAGGCCATCGCCGGACAGCGGCCGGTCATTACCCGTGCCAGACGATCGATCGCCACCTTCAAGCTGCGAACCGGCATGCCGATCGGGTGTATGGTGACCCTGCGCCAAGACCGCATGTACGACTTCTTGAACAAACTGGTGAATATCGCACTGCCGCGTGTGCGCGATTTTCGCGGCCTCTCGGGAAAAGCCATGGACGGTTGCGGAAACTACAGCCTTGGTGTCAAGGAACAGCTCATTTTCCCGGAAATCGATTATGACAAGATCGACAAAATCAAAGGGTTGAACGTGTCGATCGTTACCACCGCCAAGACCGACGAGGAAGGCCGGGAGTTGCTCCGGCTGTTGGGCATGCCGTTTCGGAATTAACTGGTGTTCGTCCAGAAATGGTTGATTTCGGCTCCGGTCAAGGCCGCGGCGATTTTGCAACCGTAGGCGTAGCGGTGCTGCGGCGAGGATTGCAAAAATCGAATACGCCGGACAGAGTCAAAAATCGCCCTTTATGAATGGACATTTACTACCGTTGTGCCGGATTAAGTTTGTCATTAGGAGGATGATTTGGCCAAAACTTCGCTCAAAAACAAAGCCATGCGAAAACCCAAATTCGAGGTAAGGGCTTACAACCGCTGCCCGATTTGCGGAAGACCCCGGGGATACATCAGAAAGTTCGGTCTCTGCCGAATTTGCTTTCGCAATTTTGCGTCCCAGGGGAAACTGCCGGGCGTCATCAAATCGAGTTGGTAACGACGGTTGATCGGTTTATTCACCGGCCCGTTCGCCGAACAATGGGGTCTGTAAGGCTGATGCGGATGAAAAATTAAAACCGATCATATGAAAACAGTGAATCATCAGCAACATTGAAATGGTTGTTGAGGAGACAAGACAATGACGATGAGTGATCCGATTGCCGACATGCTGACACGCATCAGAAATGCGGCCAAGGCCAGATTCAACAGTGTCGACATACCCGGTTCGAATCTTAAGACCGAGCTGGCAAAAATCATGAAAGAAGAAGGCTTTATCCGGAATTACAAGTTTATCAAAGACGGCAAGCAGGGTATCTTGCGGGTATACCTCAAGTACGGTCCGGGCCAGGAGAGCGTCATTTATGGACTCAAACGCATCAGCAAGCCGAGCCGACGCGTCTACCTGGGTAGCGATAACATCAAATCGGTCATGAACGGTATGGGTGTAGCGATTTTGTCCACCTCGAAGGGAATTATGACCGACAAACGGGCCCGGGCGGAAAAAATCGGTGGCGAACACATCTGCAATCTCTGGTAGTCCCCGGTTTTGCATTGCGCTCTCAAGGTTCAAAACCGTATTATGGTCGGTGGTGAACAGGAAGAAGGAGTCGATACATGTCGCGAGTCGGTAAAAAACCAATTGCGATACCCGAAAAAGTCAAGGTCACCTATCAAAGCGGTGAGTTGTCCGTACAGGGTCAAAAAGGAAAACTGAGCCGGTCGATCCACCCCGCGGTGACCATCAAGATCAAGGACGGCGAGCTGTCGGTGGAGCCGTTGAAGTCCGATAAGAGCAGCCAGGCCTTGCGAGGTCTGACGCGAAGTCTGGTGATGAACATGGTCACGGGGGTCGACAGCGGATTTGCCAGAGTCCTCGAAATAAACGGTATCGGGTATCGTGCCGAAGTCAAAGGCCGGAACCTCGTCCTTATGCTGGGATATTCACATCCCGTTAATTTTTCTTTACCCGATGGCGTTTCGGCCTCTGTCGAACGTAACAACATCATCAAGCTTGAGGGGATCGACAAGGAGGTTCTCGGGCAAACCGCGGCGTCGATCCGCCGTCTGCGTCCGCCAGAACCATACAAGGGCAAGGGCATTAAGTTTGCCGAAGAATACATACGCCGCAAAGCCGGCAAGACCGGAACGAAATAATAGGATCGTCCGGGATTGAGGACTCGCGTTCATCACAAGATAAATCAATAGAGACTACCTATAGATTCAGGAATCGAGACGATGGGATCGCTAAATTTGAAAAAAGAGGCTCGGCTGAAACGGAAAAAGAGAATTCGAAAGAAAATTCTCGGAACTCCTGATAGACCGCGACTGACGGTTTTTCGCAGTGCACGGCACATCTATGCCCAGGTAATTGACGACACGAGCGGTCGGACGCTTGCGGCGGCATGCAGCCTGGAAAAAGCCGAGAAGGAGCGGTCCGACGGCGGTAAAAAATCCGAGATTGCCAATCGGATCGGGAAGCTTATCGCGGAGCGCGCCATTTCAAAGGGCGTCAAATGCGTCGTTTTTGATCGGAACGGCTTCCTCTATCATGGCCGGGTCAAAGCGGTTTCGGAAGGTGCACGCGAGGGTGGGCTTGAATTTTAGAGGCGATCACCTTTTTCAGCCAACATAAGGAGGCGGGTTCTTGTACAAACAGGATGCAGATGAATTTCAGTTGATCGACAAGGTCGTTCACATCAACCGGGTGGCCAAGGTTGTAAAGGGTGGACGCAGGTTCAGTTTTAGCGCGATTGTCGTTGTCGGCGACGGTAAGGGCAACGTTGGCTGCGGTTTGGGAAAAGCCGGCGAGGTTCCCGAGGCGATTCGAAAAGGCGTGGAGAAAGCCAAAAAGAGCATGATACAAGTGCCGTTGGTGGAAGGCACCCTTCCCTACGAAACCATCGGAAGGTTTGGTGCGGGCAAGGTCCTTTTAAAGCCGGCATCTGCCGGTACGGGTCTCATTGCCGGCGGTGCCGTGCGGGCCGTGCTCGAGGCTGCAGGCGTCCAGAACGTCCTGACCAAATGCATGGGTTCTCACAATCCACACAACGTCGTCAAAGCGACCATCGCCGGTCTTGAACAGCTTCAAAGCCGGGAGCAGGTTGCCAACCGTCGCGGCGTCAACGTGGAAGAGCTTTGATCAACGGGTGAAAAAAGGCTATTTAGCCGAGTAAATGCCCGTTTATGACCGGAAGGGTTTTTTTCGATGGCAGGGAAACTGAAGATAACCATGGTGAAAAGCATGATCGGCAGGCCGGAAAAACATCGCCGGGTTTTGCGCGGTTTGGGACTCGGAAAGCTCAACAAAAGTGTCTTGAGAAATGATACGCCGGCCATCCGCGGCATGGTTCAAGCCGTATCGCATCTCGTCACGGCCGAGGAGGTGACCAATGAGGCTCAATGATCTGGCACCGGCACCCGGTGCCCGCAAGTCCCGCAAACGCGTCGGTCGTGGTGTCGGTTCCGGATGGGGCAAAACGGCCGGCCGGGGTTCCAAAGGTCAAAACAGTCGATCGGGCGGCGGCGTGCGGCCCGGATACGAAGGCGGGCAGATGCCCATCCACCGCCGGTTGCCGAAGCGCGGCTTCACAAATATTTTCAAAAAAACCTATGCCGTCATCAATATTCGCGACCTGGCAAAAATGGAGAGCGGCAGTGTCGTCGACGAAGCGGCCCTGGTGCGGGCCGGTCTTGTAAAAGGACGGCGCGATGGCGTAAAGCTTCTGGGTCAGGGTGACATCGCTATCCCTCTGACGGTTAAAATCGATCTGATCAGCCAGAGCGCCCGACAGAAGATTGAATCGGCGGGCGGCACGGTAGAGGTTTCGCAGTTATGATCGGCGGCGGTTTCGGCAATATTTTCAAAATCCCCGAACTCAAGCGCAGGATCCTGTACACTCTGGCGCTGCTGGTGGTCTATCGGGTGGGGGTGCACGTTCCGGTGCCGGGCATCGACAGCGTCGCCCTGGCGGAGATATTCGATCGGGCCAAAGGCACGATTCTTGGCATTTTCAACATGTTCTCCGGCGGCGCACTCGAAAGGCTATCGGTTTTCGCCCTCGGCATCATGCCGTACATCAGTGCATCGATTATTCTGCAATTGATGACGGTTGTGATTCCGCATTTGGAGCAATTGAAGAAGGAAGGCGAGCAGGGGCGCAAGAAAATCACCCAATACACCCGTTACGGAACGGTGATTCTGAGCATCATTCAGGGTTTCGGCATCAGCATTGGACTCGAACGCATGGGGGCCGTCATTGTCCCGGGCTGGGGGTTCCGCCTGATGTCGGTCCTCACCCTCACGGCCGGAACGGCCTTTATCATGTGGCTGGGTGAACAGATCACCGAGCGCGGTATCGGCAACGGCATTTCTCTGATCATTTTTGCGGGTATCGTCGCGCGCATGCCAACCGCTATGAGCAACACTTTCCGCCTGGTGTCGACGGGGGCGATGAGCATTTTTCCGATTATCATTCTGCTCGTGCTGATGGTGGCCGTGATCGCGGTGATTATTTTCGTCGAACAAGGGCAGCGGCGCATTCCAGTGCAATATGCCAAACGGGTGGTCGGAAGACGCATGTACGGCGGCCAAAGCACGCATCTGCCGCTCAAGATCAACATGTCGGGTGTTATTCCACCGATTTTCGCCTCTTCCATCATGATGTTTCCGGCGACGATATCCAGCTTCATAACGGTGCCTTGGATCCAGAATATTGTTTCAGCGCTGAGACCCGGGAACGCCGTCTACGAGCTGTTATTTGTCGGCTTGATTTTCTTCTTCTGTTATTTTTATACGGCCGTTACGTTCAACCCGGTGGATGTCGCCGACAACATGAAAAAACAAGGGGGGTACATCCCCGGCATACGGCCCGGCAAACGGACGGCCGATTACATCGACAAGGTGCTGAGCCGTATCACGCTTGGCGGCGCCCTGTACGTTTCAGCTATTTGCGTGCTGCCATCGATCCTTATCACGCACTTCAACGTCCCCTTTTACTTTGGAGGGACGGCCCTTCTGATTGTCGTTGGTGTGGCCATCGACACGGTGGCTCAAATGGAATCACACATGCTCAGCCGCCATTACGAGGGATTTTTAAAGAAGTCAGGCGCCAGGGTCAAAGGGCGCCGCTAAAGATACCGGTAAAGCTCGGGTGTCAATAACGGGAGGTTCAATGGCCAAGGAAGAAGCCATAAAAGTCGAGGGCACGGTTCTCGAAACCCTGCCGAACGCGATGTTCAAGGTGGAACTCGATAACAAGCATCAGGTTCTGGCCCATATCTCCGGTAAAATGAGAATGCACTTTATTAAAATTCTTCCCGGTGACCGGGTGACCGTCGAACTGTCACCCTACGACCTGAATCGGGGTAGAATTACGTATCGGTCCAAATGATTCTCGGGCGATATCTTGTAGAAGACGCTAAAAAACAGGAGCGGTAAAAATAGACAACGGAGTGTTTCTATGAAAGTCAGAGCATCAGTGAAAAGAATTTGCCCGAAGTGCAAGATCATCCGCAGAAAAGGCAGCGTTCGGGTGATCTGTGAGAACAAACGGCACAAACAACGGCAGGGATAGAGGAGGCAGGAATTGGCCAGAATTGCTGGAGTCGATTTACCGAAACAAAAAAGAGTCGAGATCGCGCTGACTTATATTTATGGGATCGGGCGAAGCACCTCCATTGAGATTTTGTCGAAAATCGGCGTCGACCCGAACACCAGAAGCGATGATCTGACCGAGTCCCAAATCAATGACATTAGAAAGGTTATCGATGGGGAATACAAGGTCGAAGGCGAACTCCGATCTGAAGTTGCTATGAACATTAAGCGACTGATGGATCTCGGCTGCTATCGCGGGTTACGGCATCGCAAGGGGTTGCCGGTTCGCGGACAGCGGACGAGTACCAATGCCCGCACACGCAAGGGACCCAAACGGGCGGCGGTCAAGAAGAAGGGCGCCGCCAAGAAAAAATAAAATTTAGACAGATGAGGCTCGTTACATGGCGAAGAGAACCCGTACCAAAAAGAAAGAAAAAAAGAATATCCAAAACGGTGTTGTTCACATTCAGTCTACCTTCAACAACACGATTATTACCATCACCGATCCGACCGGAAACGTGGTGGCCTGGTCAAGCGCCGGAGCTCAGGGATTCAAAGGTTCACGCAAAAGCACGCCTTTTGCCGCCCAATTGGCGGCTTCGGATGCCGCCAAAAAAGCAATGGAACACGGTATGAAAAACGTCGAGGTTTATGTCAAGGGACCCGGCCCCGGACGCGAATCGGCCCTGCGGTCGCTGCAGGCTACCGGATTCAACGTCATCGTGATCAAGGATGTCACGCCCATTCCCCACAACGGTTGCCGGCCGCCAAAAAGACGTCGCGTTTAAACGGTCGATCGACAGGATGGGTTTGCCGGGTTGAATAATTGAGAATGGTGTTGAATCAGTTGCCGATATGCTATTCGCGTTCTTCCGGAAGACCCCTTTAGAAGCAAAACAGGAGGATTCATCTTGGCACGCTATGCAGGCTCTGTCTGCCGGATTTGCCGGCGCGAGAATTTAAAACTCTACCTCAAGGGCGATCGGTGCTATTCCGATAAATGTGCATTCGACCGCCGCAGCTATCCCCCCGGAGAACATGGACAGCGACGCGGCAGAAAAATATCGGATTACGGTATACAGCTCAGAGAGAAACAAAAAGTAAAAAGGATGTTCGGCCTTTCCGAAAAGCAGTTCAAACTGTTTTTCATGCGGGCGGATCGTCAGAAGGGCGTCACGGGCACAAATCTTCTGATCGCTCTCGAACGGCGGCTCGACAATATCGTCTACCGGTTGGGGTTCGTCAATTCCCGCTCGCAGGGGCGCCATCTTGTCAGGCACAACCACTTCGTCATCAACGGCAAAAAGGTCGATATCCCCTCTTATCTTGTTAAGGTGGGCGACGTCATCGAGGTCCGGGAAAAAAGCCGTAAGATTCAGGCGATCTCTGATTCAATGGACGGCGTTGTGCGTCGAGGAATTCCCCAGTGGCTGGAATTGGAGAAAGAGAACATGAAAGGAGTCGTCAAGAATTTTCCGGCACGCGAAGACCTCACGATGCCGATCCAGGAGCAGCTCATCGTCGAACTTTATTCCAAATAAACGGTTTCCGTCAGCGCTGGAACCGGGGGTTATTGGCCGGCGGGATTTTGGAATGAATCTGCGAAGGAATAAAAAAATCGGGCTTGGTGTTCCAAAATTCAATTTCTTGATGCCAACACCACAAAAAAGGTTGGAGAATCAAAAAAATGCCACAGAATGAACTTATGTACATCAACTGGCGTGATATGTTCAAGCCGGAAAAGGTTCAGATAACCAGCAAACCTTCGTATGGCAAGTTCGTGTGTGAGCCGCTCGAAAGAGGATTCGGAATCACCATCGGCAACGCGATGAGACGGGTCATCCTGTCTTCCCTTCACGGTGCCGCCATCACGTCCGTAAAAATAGACGGGGTGATGCATGAATTCAGCGTCATACCCGGTGCCCTCGAAGACGTTTCGGAAATCATTCTCAATCTCAAAGAGGTCCGGTTAAAAGTCAGTGACACTGAGACCCACATCGTCAGAATCGAAACCAAGGGCGAGAAGAAGGTCACTGCCGGTGATATCACCAGCGATGATGGAAAGTGTGAAATTCTGAACCCGAATCTGCACATTGCCACCCTCGGAGAGGGCGCCCAACTCAATATGGTCATGACCGTCAAGGTAGGAAAGGGCTACACCCTGGCGGAAAGCAATAAGGACGAGGATGCACCGATCGGAACGATTCCGATCGACGCGGTCTTTTCTCCGGTCAAGCGCGTCAACTACGTGGTCGGCAATGCCCGCGTCGGTCAGAAGACCGACTACGACAAATTGACGCTGGAAGTCTGGACGGACGGCAGTATACTCCCGGAGAACTGTGTGGCCTACGCGGCTAAAATTCTGAAAGACCAGATGTCGATCTTCATCAATTTTGACGAGAATTTAGAACCAACCCTCGACAATGACGCCGAAAATGATGAGAAACCGCGCTGGAATGACAATCTTTACCGCACGGTCGATGAGCTCGAGCTCTCCGTGCGCAGCGCGAATTGTCTTAAAAATGCCGATATCCACAAAATCTATCAACTGGTGTCCAAGACGGAAGCCGAGATGTTGAAGACCAAGAATTTCGGGCGTAAGTCGCTGAACGAAATCAAGGAAGTTTTAGTCGACATGGGGCTTTCGCTCGGAATGAAACTGGACGGGTTCATGCCACCCGAAGAAATAACGGAAGAAGAGGAGTAAACGCTCACCATGAGACATCGTAAATCTGGGTTGAAGCTGAACCGCACCGCGAGCCACAGAGACGCTATGTTCAGGAACATGGTGACATCTTTGTTTAAACATCAGCGGATTCAAACCACCGATGCAAAGGCTAAAGAACTGAGACGTTGGGCGGATCATCTGGTCACCCTGGCCAAGCGGGGCGATCTGCACGCCAGAAGGCAAGCCATGGCCATTGTCAGGGAGAAAAACGTTGTGCACAAGCTCTTCGAAGAGGCCCAAAGCCGTTTCAGCGCTATTGCAGGTGGTTACACGCGTGTGGTCAAACTCGGCCGGCGTGCCGGTGATGCGGCGCCGATTTCGGTCATCGAGCTCGTAACGCCTTCAGCCGACGCCGGCAAGACGAAAAAGAAAACAGTCAAGGCGAAGGCCGCAGTGCCCGACAAGAAAACGGTGGAAGAAAAAGCGGCTGTCGATGAAAAGGGTTCTGACACAGCGACGGAGACCATGCCGGTCGAAGAAGAGACCCGTAAAGCAGCGGAGCCGGAAGAAAAAAGTGAAGAACAGGCCGGCGATCATCCGGTCGCAGAAGCGGCGACCCAAGAGACTGAAACCAAAGCCGCCGATGATAAAAATGAAGCGCCGGAGCAATCCGGTGAGAGTCCGCTTCCTGATACGGAGAAATAAGAAAACACTCCCTGCCCGATGCGGCCATTGGCCGCCGAAGTCCTTGAACGTAAATGCCCTGTCCGGAAAACGGACAGGGCTTTTTACTTTGCGCATTAAAGGATACTTTATTTATTCCGAACGTCAGAAGTTTATTTTGCCGGAAAATCGATGACGCTTTGATTTTCACGGAACGTATCCGGCAAGGGGCAGGGCCCGCTGTTTCTGGATTTCTTGGCCGCATAGAGGGCATTGTCTGCTTTTTTCAAGAGCGATTCGGGATCGA
>Ga0272441_10001269_pt1 | contig 53996 bp, 51 predicted proteins | sample SSMProp6N_FD_193582 | JGI IMG/M metagenome (GOLD analysis project Ga0272441, IMG submission 193582) | Marine sediment archaeal communities from Little Sippewissett salt marsh, Falmouth, MA, United States - SSM-Prop-6N | ecosystem: Environmental > Aquatic > Marine > Wetlands > Sediment ...
CTCTGCTGCTTCTCATTATGTCGGTACATCTGTCCTCTCAATGTGCAGGCTTTTTGGTGAAATACAACCAATATCCGTGCATTTAATAGTGACAGTATACCACATTAATCCATTATATTCAATCAGTTATGTGTTTCTCAGGAAACCCTAAATAAGCCCTGCCTTTAAGACATTTGCACAGTATGTCAATTGGTTGTCTTGATTCGACTCCACAACCCACTGATATGATCATATCGATCGAGCATTGTCATGAAGGGCCTTAGTGTCTTATAAGCTGGACCAGCAATTCCGGGAAAATACCAAAAAAACCACCCAATAAAGAAACTGAGATATATATGACAACATGGCTCCAGTATATAATTGGAGAATCCTCTTTTGACACTAAGCGTCTTCCTGCAATGTATACGCTGCCGGTCTTCAAACCTGAATATCCGTAATAAAAAACCATAATGCTGGCTAAAATAATAACTATTCCCATTAGTCTGCAACTCATGTTAGCTCCTTGCGAAGGTCCTGTATGAGGGACGGCGATTGTGCGATCCGTACTTCAATTATCTACTGAGCCTTTCTAAATATCAATCCTGTTCAAAATCATATCAACAGTGGGACGATCTGCCGGGCCTGTGCCGATATGGTGCAGACGTACGATTCCTGCGGGGTCAATAAGCACATCACCTCCACGATGATAGATATTGCCTGCTGATTTTCTTAATTTTTGTCCCTTAAGAATCTCCTTCAAATAGACCCACCAGGTTTTCGGCCCCCAAACATCCCAAAAGGTAGCAGACTGCATTCCATAGTGTCTATAAGTTTCACGGTTCTTATCAATAAGGAGCGGCCAGGACAAGAAATTATCTTCGACGTAACTGCGAGCATAAAATTCATTCTCAAATGTAATTACTGCAATCTTGACATTTCTCTTAATGAAGTCCTCTTCATGATAACGCAACTGCGCGATATGGGCTCGGCATGGCAGTCAGCCAAGGTGGCGGTTAAACACCATCAAAAGCCAATTCCCCTTGTAGTTTTCGAGTTGATGGCTGCGACCATCGCTGTCGCGAAGTCTGAAAGTAATAGCGGGTTTTCCTGTCAAATTATGCATTGAGACCACCTTGAATGTTTTTAAGGAACGTCCGCAACCATTTCAACCACCGTATTTTTCCCTGTCATCTAATAAATCCTATGGTAGGCCCTCTTTATCTTACGTGAGTATCCATGCATCCCCATTAATGTCCTTTCGGTAATGGGATAATATCAATCGGATGTATTCCGATTTTGCAACTCCATAGCCCGCACCTCTTTACGCAGGACTTTGCCAATCGCACTGACAGGCAGGCTGTCGACAAATTCATAGCTCTTGGGGACCTTATATGCGGCCAGGTGCTCCCGGCAGAAGGCATCCAGATCTTTTTCATCCAGATCCGCTCCTTGTATAGGTACCACAAAGGCCTTGACCGTTTCGCCTCTTTTCTGATCGGGCACTCCGATGGCGCAGGCCATCTCAACCTTGGGATGTCGGATCAGAACCTCATCTATTTCTCGCGGATAAATGTTGTAACCACTGGCAATGATGATATCTTTTTTGCGGCTGGTGATGTACAAATAGCCGTCTTCATCAAGCCGGGCGATATCACCTGTATAGAGCCAGCCGTCGCGCAGGACATTTTTCGTTTCCTCCGGGTTGTTGTAGTATCCCTGCATGACATGTGGCCCCCGGCTGACCAGTTCACCAATTTCGCCGATAGGCAGTTCCCGTGTCCCAGTTTCCGGATCCATAACACGCGATTGTGTTTTAGGGGCTGGCAAACCGCAACTGCCCTTTTTGTAAGGACCGGTTATAGGGACAATATAGTTGAGCCCGGCAGTTTCCGTCATACCCCCTCCTTCACGAAGCGTTTTCCCGGTAATCTGTTCCATGGTATCCATAAGATCGACCGGTACGGCTGTGCCGCCGGAGATAAAGAATTTTATCGAGGAAAAATCTGTATTCTTGAAACCTGGTAAAGCGATCATCTTATAAAAAGTGATCGGAAGCGCTCCGACGATTGTCGCATTACACTGTTGCCACGTATTGAGAAACAGTTCAGGGTCGGGTCGCGGGATCAGGACATTGGTCCACCCCTTGCCGACGCTGATGTTCAACCCCATACAGAAACCGGCTACATGAAAAAAAGGGAAGCCGGACAGAACAATCTCATTTTCGTCAAGATGGTCGAACCATACCATGCCCATTTGGGCTGAGGCTGAAATGTTGGCATGGGTTAGAATGACCCCCTTAGGTATGCCTGTGGTACCGCCGGTATAGGGTAACATGGCCAGGGTGTCCATGGGGGCGTAGATTGTGTTGTCGGACAAGACAGACGCTGACTCCATCAGTGTCACGAATTCATAATAGTGATCTGCCGGTTCATAAGGAATATGCATGCCCTGATTCTGGGCCAGGGCCTCCTTGAGCGGCGAGGAAAGATAATCGTTTAAATGGGCGGTGATGATGGTCTTGATATGGGTACTCTCTCTCAACTGCAGCATCCGGGGAGCCAGAAGGTCCAGGGTAACCAGGACGGTGGATCCGGAATCGTTAAACAGATATTCCAATTCAGTATCAGTATAAAGGGGATTACAAGGAACCAGGATCGCCTGGACCCGCCAGATACTGTGGAAGGCAATGATCTGTTGGGGCATGTTGGGGAGTAAAACGACAACCTTGTCTCCTCGTTTAACTCCCAGCTTTCTGAGGACGTTGGCAAATTGATCAATCTCCTTTTCTAGTTGCCTATAGCTGATCTGTGTCCCCATAAAATCGAGAGCGGTCTTGTCAGGAAATTTTTCCGCTGTCCGTGTGAGCATTTCACCCAGTGTAATCCTCTCAATCTCAAAATCATGCGGTACATACGAAGGATAATTCTTAAGCCATACTTTAGATTCCATTTTCCCTCCTTTGAATAATAAAGAAATAAGGGTCAACTCTGCTATTGACCCTTGTTTAATGTGGCATTCAATTCATCAAGACGCCCTTTAAAAGTTATTGTCCTTTCGGCAAGAATAGCTGGGAATAGGGGGCGAATGAATCAAGAGTAAAGTTGATTTTTGGATCTCTTCTTTACCGGTAATAGAATGCAAGATTCAACGGCAGTTCCATAGCAATATCATGTAACAGCTGACGCTCCGATTCAGCGGCGGCGCGATAACGCCGTCCGCTGCAACCGGTGGTGTAGGCATCCATTTTTTAGCTGTGGTGCCCTTGCTATTCAGTACCAATCATCACATTCGACGCTTTGACGACTACATGTACCTCTTTCCCTACTTCAAGTCCGAGATTCTCGCACGATTTCTTTGTGATAATTGACGTTATTTCTAGACTTGGGGCAACCTCTACGACAACCTCTACATTAACAGCACCAATCTCAATTGCTTTAATGGTACCCTTCAAAACATTTCGCGCACTTAGCTTCATCCTATCACCTCCTTCTGTCTAATTTTACACCGCCTTTAAAGCCATTCTACAGCCTGCAAGTACGAACAATAAATGATTTCATGCCTAATAATTAATATACTGCAAAAACGCTATATAACAATATAATCGCCAAGCAAAAAAAGGATAGGGGTCAGAAAAAATAGGGGGAGTCAATTCTGCCATTGACTCTTGTTTAATTTGGCAATCAATTCATCAAGAAGCCTTTTAAAAGCTATTGTCCTTTCGGGAAGAATAGCTGGGAATAGGGGTTGAATGAATCAATAAGGCTGTTGGTTTTAGGGTCTCTTATTTACTGATAATAGAATGTAAGAGTCAACGGCAGACCCCTTTATCTTCTTATATTTTCTCGACTATAGGATATCCCCTAGTTCCATGCACTATTTCTCGAATCCTTCACATTCCAATTTAAAATTTGGTGTATGTACCAGGATCAATATAGCATTGCTTGAACCGGTATTAGTGTAGCTGAAACGATCGCCTTTTGGGATAATGCAGACATCACCGGCAGAAAGGGTGTCGGATTTTTCATTTACAGTAAAAATCACATTTCCCCTGACGATATAATAGTATTTGTCTGAGCGAGAAGACCAGGAAAGTTTGTGACTGACACCAACAGGAACAGTAATTTCAGCAAAAGAAGAACTATTATCTTGTCCCGCTGTATAATCAATTATCTTGAGTTTATCGAATTCGATCGGGTTAATTGCTTCATGCTTTATAATCATATTCTCTCCAGTGCATAACATGATAAAGAATACCGTTTACGGACAGATAAGAAAAATTTTATGCTTTGTCCTTATCCCTTGTAAAAACCACTTTTTTGGGCCTAAAATGGCGACTCTAAATTCAGAATAAGGCCTCTTATAACACTATTACACATTATATCAATTAGTTATCTTGGTTCGATCCCAATTTTCCAGGTTTGTTCGCTTCAGCGATATACTTTTTTGCGATGAGCTACTTTTACTACCCATACAGTGAGCTTTTCATCTTGGATGGAATATAAAATACGGTAACGACCTTGACGAAGACGATACCGTTCTTGTCCACTTAATTTAATGGAACCTTGAGGCCGCGGATTTTCAGATAAGGATTCGATTTTTTCAAGAATTATTTTTAATTCTTTTTTTTGTATCGATTCAAAATCTTTCCATACTGATTTTTTGAAGAAGACTTTATATGCGCCCATCTTTTTTTAGACTCTTGACCATTTGTTCATAACTTACAGCTGGTTCATGGGCTCTTTCCTCAAAGGCTAAAATATCCTCTGCATCCTCTGACAGAGCTTCTTTTACGGCTTCGTTGATAAGATCAGACATTGACCGGGACGTTTCAAGAGCTTTAACTCGCAATGCCTGATGTAGGGCAGGGTCTAAGTAAATTGTTGATCTTTTTGACAATGTTGCCATGGTGTCATCTCCTTTTATATAGATGCAACATCATAACATTATAACAGCACGATGTCAATGTTTGAAGCGATTTGTCAAATAGTTTTGTTGCGACTATTTGATAATGTACCCCTATGAACTCGATAGAAATGTCCCCATCCGATAAACTTTCAAGAGGAGGTTTATTGGATAGGGGAGATACGGATGAGCAATAAGGCGAGGCGGCGGTTGGGGATAAAGGGAGGGAGTTATGGTTATCAAGTCTACGGTTGACTCTTACTCGATTTTAACAAGACTCAAACGTAGACTTGACACCATTCTCATTCTCTCTCTCTAAGTTCAGAATAAGGCCTCTTATAACACTATTACACATTATATCAATTAGTTATCTTGGTTCGATCCTCAATTCCAATTCGAAACAACCTACAGCGATATTTGAAAAACGCATGTATTATCTCCGGCAGGTCTGAGTTTAAAGTGTTGCATTGTAAACTTGGGATTGATTTTTTCAAAATAAGCTTTATTAATCGCTGTACAACCGTGTATGCAAGAAACCTTGGCCGGTTTGCCGTCTATGGACAAATAATCTTCAAGATTCATCATGATCATGGAATCCCAATTCGGACAGAGAGTATATTCCCACTTCAATAACTCAGACGTTTCTTCCAGGAATTCCGGAACATACCCGGAAATCTTACTGACCTGCGTAAGCACATGCTTTGCCTTTTCAATGTCAGTACCTTGTGGATCTATCAGCTGGGTCAGAAGATCTACGGCTGTCGGCATGAGATCTTTCCACATTTCGAGTTCAGCCTCGATAATTTTTTGTGGGCCGAGTCTCTTATATGCATACCATGACCATCCATTGGAGATATTATACAGCATCTGTATTCTGAAGAAATCAATCTCGTCTTTTGTTAATTCTTTCTGCATTTTCCACCTCCCTTATTTTTTCACTAATAAAATCGGTAATTCATGGTCTTACAACCATATCTATACTATTTTCTCTTGACAGAAGCCTATTAATGGCGATCAAATCGGGGTTATCTTTCCTGTGGTTCTATGAGCTTGAAGTTTCCCGCCAGCCAATCCTCTACGCCCGAGGCGTACAGGGGTGAGGCCGGTTTCTCCGATGGCCCCCCGGCCAGGCAGGAATAGTACTTGTTCGAGGACATGGGGCAGATGAACCGGACGGTGGCCGAGAAGGTACTGATCCTCCCCCCCGGGGCATGGAATATGGCGCCCTGGGCAACCGTACCCCGGCAGCCGATGATCTCGATGGGGCCGTAGTTGAAGTCGGGCGTCATGTCTCCATACACCAGGTTTTTCATCATCACTTTACGCGTGTCCCCGAAACATCCGGCATCCGCCTCCAGCCCTCTGGCCAGAGCCTCACCGAAAAGCTCGTCGCGTGCCTTGCCGCCGAACCATAGTGATTCTTCCCGCTGCAGGACGTGGTCGAACTGCCCGTAGTACATATAGTAGAGCTCGGAGTTTTCCAGGATGTACTCGATCACCTCCCTGCCCACGCCGTAATCGCCGAATACCGTCTTGACTATCTCGAAATAGACGTTCTCGAAGACGCTCGCGGCGACGGAATCGGAGGCATAGACCAGATCCCACTCGCGCAGGAGCTTGCCATTGCCGTTTTCCGGCAGCAGGTGGCGGATGAGGGGCATTATCCATTCCGCATGTTTGCTGTACACGTTGTATTGCATCTTCATCATGCTTTCCACGGAGTGGTCGTTACGCTCCGCCAGCAGCTCGTCGATGCGGGTCGCGCGGTCGTCGCTCATGGGCATGGTCTGGATATGCACGTCGGTGAGGTAGTTCAGGTCCTGGTTGGAGGTGCCGAAATAGCCCTGCTCGGGGTTGAGCACTCGGGGGTTTTTCTCCGGCGGGCAGAAGCCCTTCCAATCGTAGGCCTCGTCCCACCCCGGCAGCGGCAGGACACCCCTCCATCCTTCCGGCCTGATGGGGCAGCGGCCGCTCATCTGGTAGCCGATGTTTCCCGAGGAATCGGCCAAACCCCAGTTGAAGCTGAGGGCATCGCAGCGGGAGAGGTGGTCCATAGATTCCTCTACCGTGCGGGCGCGGAAGTGACGGCCGAACTCGGTGAAGGTACTTGCACCGGTATCCCTGGAAGATATGGCCAGGCAGAGGTAATAGCCGTCCTCCGTGGGCTCTCCCTCCAATACTCCGTGCACGTTCTCGTAGTAGCGCACGGTCATGGGCTCGGAGTCCTTGACCTTGATGACCTCCTCCCGCACTTCAAAGGCGATCCACTCGTCTCCCCGCCGGTACTTGCCGTCTTTTACCTCCTCCAGGAAATAGTTCATGACGTCCATACAGCTATAGGTTGCGCTCCACGCGAGGTAGTTCGTCCTTCCCAGGGCAGGCAGGGGTAGGCCAGGTATGTAAACCCCCATGCAGTAGAAGTCGCCCACATGGAGGAGCGCTTCCTGCCAGAGGGCGGGAAGGCGGGCAGAATCCAGCTCGGGGCTGCCGCAGAGTATGGCCTCGCCAGTGTTTGTGCGTGAGCCTGCGAGCATCCAGTGGCTGCTGGTGTGCTCGCGGGGGATGGCTGCCCATTTCACCGTCTCCGGCACGTAGGGATCGGGAAGCTTCACCTGGCGCAGCTTCTCCAGGTACTCCTCGTTCGGTTCTTCGGTCATGTAGGTGAAGATCTCCTTGAGCATGGCCGGGCTGATGCCCTTCTTGACCATCTGTACAATGAACTTCCTTATCCAACCCTGGGTCTCGTCCATGTCCACCATGGACATGATCTTGGCGATGGCGATGCAGTCCGCCGGCTCCCAGGGCGCGGGATCGTAGGCGATGAGGCCGAACTCTGTCGGCGGGTTTTCCCGGAACTGGTCGTTTACACCGCGGCAGAAGGCCTCCATCTCCTCACGAGTCTCTTTTTCCATCAGCCCTGCCTGTTTGAGCGAGAATCCCCAGATGTCATATTTACGCATGGCCTTGTCCATAGCGACAGTGTTCTCGTTGGGCGGCAGGTGTTCCGAGAGTTGCCCGCGGGCGAGCAAACGTGTGAGCTCCATCTGCATCCCGCGGTCAAAGGCATGAACCAGCCCCAGTCCGTAGAATGTGTCCGGGAAACCGTCCGCTGTGATCACCGGGACCCCGTGTTCGTCACGCCTGATTGTTACATCCCCGGCGATGGCCTTAATTTTCTGTTCTTTCTCATCGAGTTCGATCATTGCCTCTTACCTCCCTCACGGAAATATTTTAATGTAGTCAACTTTAATAATATAACCGGCCCAATTGTTTCTTCTAGGGTGGGGCATTAAAAAGGATGTCTGTGAAATTGTGACTTTTGCAATATGAGCCACTTATGTACTTAAAGAATTTATTATCTGGATTTACATGCTTTGCGGATGTCCCCTGTTTTTTTCTGATACACAAAGTCCTTCAGTCGTATTCAACTTGAAACTCGTGAATTCCCGGCAGTACCTTGATTTTGTAATAATCGTTCGGAGTCTTATCAATTTTGACACCAGCGGGCTCAACCAAAGCCTTCGTACTGGAAAACACAATCGAATCGTTCATTGTTATGGCTGCGGCCGGTTTGTTTAAGGCATTGTGTTTGTGAAGATATATCTCGGCTGTGGTATTTTCGGGCACGGTAATGGAAAGACGATATATCGCCGTATCTTTTTTTATCGATAGGGCAATATCGCCATAAGGCGTGCGAACCGTATCGTTGATTGAAGTCAGATAACCTTCATGCGGCATTACCTGAAACTTTTTATATCCGGGTGATACCGGGGAAATTCCGGCAGCAAACTGGGATAAAACGGTTATTCCAATACCCGACCAGGCATGATTGATTGTGCCGCCGCCATATTCGAACGAACCGATTTCCCACCCCTCCCAAAGGGTGGTATGGCTGCTTCGAACCATCTTATCAAACCTGTTTTTCAGTCTGGTGAACGCTTCGTTTTCAAATCCCATTTTTACAAAGGCTTCAAAAACATATTTTTCCATGAATGTGCTTGAATACTGTTTATCGATCAGAACCTGTTTAATATTGTCGTGGTACTCCGGCCGGGCAAGGTTTGCAGCGACGGCAAGCGCATTGCCTCTGTCGTCGGTATCACCTTCAAATCCGGGGCTTTTATATTGTGTCCCTGTCCAGAACACACGATTAAAGCTGTTTTCAAACCTTTTCATTTTCTCGTCGAAAAAGGCTACATCCGCTTTTTTGTCAAGTAAGACGGCCATGTTTTTCAATCCGACCAGGGCGAGATAATACCATTCGTTGTAAAGAAGTTCGCCATCGATATTGCTGCCCCAATCAATCCAGTTCCACTGGCCGGGCCTTATCTCAACAAGTCCGTCAGGTCTGTTTTGATAGAGCATGATATATTTTTTTGAAGGCCCGTATGCCTTTTCGATTGTCTCTCTATCACCGGTGTATAGATAATACGTCCAGAATCCGTAATACCCGATGGAGGCAAGCATCTGGGTTGGTAGTTCAATAAACCAGTTACCGGCCGGAACCGGTGAATACAACGCGCCGTCTTTTTTCTGCCAGTCAACCAGTTCATGGATAGCCTTTTTAACGGCCAGATCCGCATTGCTTTCAAGAGAATAAAATATCTGGGGCATAATGGAAACGATGTCCCCCCACCACTGGCCCCTTTCTCTGTCGGGACAACCGAAAATGTGGTCTCTCATGCACAGGTACAATGTTCTTCGCGATTTTTGCCACAGTGTATTAAAGTAACTGTCGTTACACTGAAAGCCACCAGTAAACCCGGTGTCATAGCCGGTTTCCCTGTATTTTAAATCCAGAACCTCGACCTCTTTGGGCATGGTGTATAAGACATCGTGCCCATTCATCCAGCCAAAGCTTTCAAATTCCTGGGGACCGTCCTTTGTGATATATTCGGCCCGGACATTGTACTCGCTACCGCCAAAATAGTTGTCCGTTTTTATATCGATTTTTAATCCGGCTCTGGCTTTTACCATCAGATACGGCGTTATCTGGGCGTTATAGGGAAGCCGGCAATGTATCGTCTTGTTGCTGGTTTTATCATTGTCGATCCTGACGGAAACATATTCACTCAGCTTGCCGATTTTCAACAGGGGAACCGGTCTCTTCACCAGGTTATTAAAGGGTTCTTCACAGGGAGCGGCAATAACGGCTGCTTTATTCCAGTCGGAAAAATCATATTCAGGCTGAGTCCAATCCGGAAGATCGTCTTGTGCATTGAAGCCCACATTCGATTCTTCCAGCCTGTAATTCGGTACGGGCGCGTGTGTACTGTAATATGCCGGATGAACGGTCGCGGACCACGTCGCGTCACTTAAGATGTTTATTTCCCGATCGATACTCTCAAATATGATTCCGGCGGACTGGCTGTCTTTATGCCCGAATCCGTCTTTACCAAAATACCACAGTAAAATTGCAAAACTGTTTTCACCCCGCTTTAAAAACGGTGCGATATCAATGGTGTCATAGTAGGTATCATAAGGGTTCGGTCCTCTTTTCAGGGCGCCTTCAAACACTACCAGCCTGCCGTTTATCCATAGCCAGTATTTGCTGTCGGCCCCTATTTTTGCGATAAGGCGACCGGGCACTTCATTGATGTGGAGATTCTTTCTGAAACCGATCCACATATTCTCTTTGTATTTAAACACGGATGGTGCGAGCTTTTGCAGAAAGGAGGTATCGGGAATTGAGATCCATGATGCCTTCCAGTGCTCACATGCAGCCTGTTGTTGTTTTTGCCATTTATTCATATCGGCGTTAACAGACCATGCCCCGAGTACAATAAAAAAGACAAACACAATAAAGCTGTACAGCTTGGTATATGTTAACTCCCGTTTGATCAGCATTTTTTTCTGTTTGTCATTCCTTGCGTTTGCCAACAACTGCAGCAGGTAAATGAAAATCAGATACAACAAAGCAAATACGGCATAATAAAAACAAACAGACGTCAATGAAACGATCGCTGGAATGCTGGTTTTTGCCTCTGAAATATTCAGATAAAACAGCAACCCGTTGTATACGACAAAAAGCGAAACAACAAAGATTTTGAAAAAGGCTGAGGCATCGGATTTTCTAATGAGGATGATGAAGATTCTGAGCGCCAGGTAAAAAGCAATGATGCCTGTCAGTATCAGGATTATGACGATATAGTTTAAACGAATGCCGGCAGCAGCGGAAAGGAAATTGCTGATTTCAAGCCACATCGGCCTGATCAGAAAAACAAAGAGAACAAACCCGAGTATATGAAATAAAGTCACAACATACACTGCCATCCCCAAAGGACTCGGCGGATTTTCAACATTTTTCTTCATTAGTGATCCCCGTGGCTATTTAATTGAAGGTGAAATAATAGGAGGCCGTGTCTCAACAATTGACGAAATGAATTAAGTGAAATGTTGCATGTTGAACCCTGACCCTCAATGTTATTCTCTATGTCATCACTTAGAATTACTGTTTCGGGCCTGAAATGGAGGCTCTAAGGTCAAAAACAAAGCAATTTAATAACGCAATCAATAATTAATACAGCCAGCTAGCTTGGTCAAGCCCGAATTGCAATGATCCAAAAAGCAGCGTCCGGTGACGCGACTTGTTAGCCTGTGATGGCAATATATTCTGTACTTGAGTGCGATTTTGGAATAGGTAGGTGATCTTCCTTCAAAATTTCTTTATCCCGGCTTGTTTAAATACGCTGTTTAAAGTACCTGGTGCCAAATCATCACCTGGATGTCCGGCAATTGTAACGCGCCCTTTCTTTTCGGGGTGCTTATATTGCCTATGACTGCCTTACTGATATACTTGAAACCAACAATCTTCTTCAATATTTTTCCCCTACTTCAGAGTCATCGCTTTTTCAGGGCAGATCTCCTGACAGCAAAAACAAGTAATACAGATGTCAGAATCTACTACAGGAAATTTATCTTTCATTGAGAGAGCGGAGGCGGGGCAATGTTCTATACATACGCCACATCCTGTACACAGCTCCGGATCAGCCAGGGGCCTGAGCTGAGTCCTACTTTCCAAAAATTCCCGAATCGATGGGTTAGCGGAAATGGTCTCACCACCTAAGGGCGGAAGCTTGAAATCTTTTAGAATTTGCATTTCCCCATCTATTTGAACCATTTGAGCATCAAAATCTCCAAGCCCTATGGCCTTTGCTTTTTGAAGGAAACGCAAGCGGCCAGGATCAAGCCCCATCATTCTTGCAACAACCCCATCCAGAGCCACGGATTATCAGCAGCAAGAATTAGGCCGATTTCCCTGAGCTCTGGTGAGGCCGGACCATTCCCCTCCATTCCAACTACTGCATCCATTATATAAAGATCCGGAATTCGCAGGCGAAAAACCTCTACTATAACATCATGAAAACGTTCTGGAGTACCTGCAATCTGGTGCAATTTTGCTTTCTGCGCACCAGGCAGGATCCCATAGCTGTTTTTAATTGCTCCGGGCATAATGGTAAGACCATGGGTCTTAAACTTGGGCAGGCTGATAATAATATCAGCATCCAAAATTTCTTTGGAAATACCGACTTCGGGCATAAAATCAGGATTAAAGATAAGGTTTTGTGTCGTGTTTCCGAGGTTCCTGTAATATCCCTTGGCCGCATCCATCAATCCGGTTTTTTCAAAGCTGTGCTCATTGTCTCCATAGTTAAACATACCAGGATTATCGCCAACCACAATCGCAGACGGGGACATCTCCTCAACTTTTTCAACAACAGCCCGCAATATTGATGGGTGGGTCACAAGAATGTATGAAATCAGGTCTACGGTTGGCTCTTACTCGTTTTTAATAAGAGTCAAACGTAGAACTGACCCCTAGATTCTCCCGGTTGACATGTAGTAGCCGCGTGCGGCAAGGCGTCGATTGAAAGTCTCGGTGGCTGGGTAGTGTCAGTTTCCTACTCTACCCTGTTTACTCAGGCTAACCACTAATTTTTTATCCTCTCCCCTGGTATAGGGGATGAATCTTTTAATGGGTGACCCCTTTATTATATCTATCATTTGGTGCAATGTAGCTTGTAAATAAAAAATAACGAAGATGTCACAACTGCCATGAAAATAATAAAGAAGATGTTAAATCCATATGCTTTGATAATCCAACCTGCTGAAATCGGAAATAATGCAGGGAGGATATTACCTGCACCGGCAATTCCGGTGTAAAGGGCCCTATTTTGGTTGTCTGAAACTTCAAGTAAAACGCCACTTATTGAAATTGTATATAGAGAGTAAATAATACCCCCTACGATAAAAACCCAAAAAAAACCTGAATAACCATTTAAGCTCATAACAAATAAAGGAATAAATAAGGTCAACAGCACAGTGCTGTATAATAAATGCCGGTATCTGATTTTCTTTGAAAAAAGAAACAGCAACATGCCTGTAGCCACAACTCCCGTGACCTTAAATATTAAAAACCAGCCTATTTCGGAGCTACCGACCTGATAGTTCTCTTTGGCATACAATATTAGAAATGGAAATATGGCAACACTTATACCAAGGGTGTTAACAAAACCAAGGTAATATCTAAGTTTCGAATTTGATTGGATTTCTACCCTAACGGCATTTAAAAAAGTCTTTATCCCCTTAATTTTATAACCAGATGCCACGGTTTCTTTAATCTGCCAAAAACCGACGGACGCAAGACCGAGAAAAGCTGCAGCAATAAGCAACATAAATGCATAATTTTCCGGAAACTGACGAGACATTAATACCCTGCGGGCAAAAAAGGCTGAAATCAAAACTCCGGAGCCAGACAACACCTGTTTTATTGAGAAAAACGACTTCCTGGAATCAGGCAAAATCGATTTACCTAAAATATCAGTGTAGCTAATATTTGCGAATGCCCCGCTAAATGCAAAAATGGTGATAAAAATAAAGATAAACAAAATACGGACATCCCCACCCAATGATAAAGACAAAAAGGACAACAAAGACAAACCTGCAACGGATGCAATTCTCGTGTTAATTCCAAGTAAAAGGTACTTCTTTTTAAAGGTTCTATTTTGCAAATAAGGCGAGAAAATTAACTGGGTAAAGCTTGATCCTCCCAGCATAATGGCGGTTAACACACCTATATGAATTGAATTGCCACCTGACTCAATCAACATCGATGGAATTATAGTGTCAACATCCATAAAATTCTGCGCCAGGGCCAAAAAAACAGCATGCATTAAAAATGAATAAAAATTATGTTTTGAAACTGATTCGCTTACATTTATTTGGTCTAAATCAACCTGTTTTTCTTCCATTCCATGCTTCCATTAACCGATTATATCCCTAATTATCATAACATTTACCAACTTTTCTTGGAAAGGCATTTCCACCTTTGATGGCGCCATGTAGTGTAGCAGAGGACGTTGTTGGTCATGTTGGCTAAGAACATTAATTGTTTGATATAGAGTTATGAGTAATTGGTGTCACATCTTGGATTGTGAATAAAAATTCATAATTCAAGCGTTGGCACCAACTTGATTAACTGCTGCATGGAATGTAGGGGACGTCCGTGAAATTGTGACATTTGATATGACCGATATGTCTGTTCGTAAAGGATCAGTGCTTAAATGTCCATATTTCACGGACGTCCCCACTTTTCCTATTATATCCCCCCCACGGAAAGAAGAGGGGAAATGAAGGGGACATCCTTAAGTGTACGGTCGATGGTCGATGGGGTCGGACCAAGTTAACTCATTGATATATCATCAATTGTATTCCAAAAATAGGTGTTTTCAGGCCTTAGAACGCCCTTTTGAGGGTCAAAATGGGTACTGTAAGAAACAGATGGCTCCCTCAGTTCAAGCAAACCGTTTCTTTCATGAATACTTCTCCCAACTGATCTGCTTGCCAAAATTAGTTTTGTTTCTGATATAAAAGACTCATTCCCCACTGCAATACTCTCTGTCCAGGCAACTTGACGTCGAAGTGAATTATTCCTTATTGTTTCATCCAATGTTTGCGAATAGGTTTGTATCAAGGTCTCCCTGTTGGAAAGGCCTAAAATATTTAACAGCCTGATCTGATCGATTAGTGCATATCTTTCAGGAGGATTCATTATCTCATTATATCCATTCGTTTTCCACTCAGACGGATGTTTCACCACTCCGGCCCTTACCATATTGAGATCAATATAAATCATGCAACTGAGCAGGTGCCTGTCTGTTTGTACAGCTGTTGCATGGTAACGATCTTCCCAGAAGGCGCCTTTGCGATTCTTGCGTTGATTGTATTCCTGCCCTGTCCTTCCTGCAATCAATTGCATACTTTTGGGAATTACATTTTGGTCGGTATCAACAACCAGGAGATGGATGTGATTTGATGTAACTGTGTAATTTAGAATCACAAGACCATAACGTTTTCTAGCTTCATACAACCATTGGACCCAGCGATCTCTGTCTCTTGAGAATTTCAGCAGAAATTCTTTCTTGTGGCAACGATGCGTAATATGCCAGGCACAACCGGGAATATAATGTCTATTGGCTCGGGCCATGTGATTTCGGGTACGCCTTATAAAAACTTAGAAGTACTTTTTTGGGGCTAAAATGGGGGTTCTAAGGTCTAAAAAAGGCTTTTTTTAGACACTATCATACATTAAATCAGTTAGTTATCTTGGTCCGACCCCATCGATGGTCCCTCGTTGGGCAAGTCGGTTTCGTTCACGTCATCCGCTCCACAGCTCTAAAAGAGAGCCATATCTATAAGAGAAGATTCGAAATCCTTTCCTTTTTTCATGGCGATAGAGTTGTGATACTGACAAAGCCACCTGTATTTCGATCGTACGTGTTCATTAGTAGCATTCTTCAAGGCATCTACAATGGTCTGCCGATGGGCCTTCAAAAAACTCAACTGAGATTTCGTATATGAATCGTCAAGTATTTTCATCTTTTGTTCATCCTGATGGGCTTTCAGGTACTCCTGACGGTCATTTTCACAATACCAATCCGCAGAAGACACAAAACCAATGTTGAGGTAGTCAAGGTGGCGTATCGTATTCTTGCCGTTCTTGGTCGAGTTGAATAGCGCGTCAACTGGGTCAATATCTGGAGCATAATTCCGACGACTCTGATGTGTGGCAAAGAAGTCATGCGTCTGCGGGTCGATAGCGAGTATGGGAAACTCCGCTTTATGACTCTCCATCTCGTAAGCTTTGACCAAAGCATCGCTTATCATGATGTCACCATCCCGGAACCAACCACCTTTTGCGATCCCGCCACGCAGAAATAGGCCTTTACTCAAACACGTTATCTGAGACAATGCTATGGAATGGAGATGGGCTAACATATTGTCAAATAGGCCCATCGTACGCGTGTCTTTCGAATCGAACAACAGAGAGATAATAATGGAATCGGAAAAGGCAAGGACGGTCTTACCCTCTAGCTCGTGGTTCTTAGCTTTTTCCTCATGGGTGATGTTTCTTTCAAACTCTTCTTGTATGAACCTTAACGCTCCGTAGATATCCTCTACATCGCCATCTTCTCTGATCTCTTTAACCTTCTTGCCAAAGCCGAGGACATCGAGGAATATAACCAAAGCGTGCTGAAGATCCTTGATACAAGGGGATGACATACTCTCTCCTTATACGGGAAGTATTGTGTAATTCACTCACTGCGAGAGAACTGTTCTGGTTCCATATGTGCCCAACGACACGGCTCACTGGCTGGAAGGGCCGCAGGCCCTTACAGTCCATGTGGAGCCGCTTTGTTAGCAATTATTCCGCTAGTTCCTTCAATATTTCTTCAACCATTTCACGATATACATCTTCTATCCTGAAATTATCTTTTTCCCATTCATAGCGAGGATATTCATATTTTATTACTTGTCTTAAAAAATCATTTTTCTTCATACCTAACTGTGATGAAACGGGAGTTAAATAGTACCCTATCTTTGTTTCATCAGCATTAGGAACAAATTCTAAGTATTTTTTCTTCAAATCTTCTCTGCTAACTATATTTTTTTCTAAACATGCCGGCAACAGAACTTTTTGTATTCTTTGATTTGTTTTTGATGCCTTTGATAAATATGATTTTAATTTCTCGCGCAAAACATTATTTTCATAATCTCCAGGTTCATCAGACATTGGAATCTCAAATTTCTTTTTCTTTTTAACCCTCTCTTGTTCGAGTTCTTCAGAAATTATTGAGGTTCTCATCAATATTTCTTCACCATTAAATGTTTTGACATATGATAAAATAATAGCATTAATATTAACACCATAACCATCAGATAACCATTCAATCATTCTCTCAAGTGATGATTCCATTGAGAATCCAACCAGAAAAATGCGTTGTGTGCTGTTAATATTTATCGATTCCAAGTCAACGTCTGGGAAATACTCTTCATAAATCTCTTCAAGGGTTTTATTCGATTTAGATACACATACTTCAGAAACTTTTTCAATGCTCCACATTGCAACATCTGAAACATAATCAATAGCTTGCGATAATGCTTCTCTTGGTAATTTATCTCTTTTCAGTTCCACTACAACAATATTACCAGCAGAATCTATGCCTAATAAATCAATAGGGCCTGATTTTGAAGAAACTTGTCGACCAATTATAGCAATGTCAGAACCCAAAATTTCTGGGTTTGATTTAATCCATGGCTCTAAATCATAAGGTTCTGTTCGACCATTATCCTGAAGCTTTGAATTGATTGGTTTTAAAGCACCATTTTCTATTTGCCACGTTCTAATTTCAGTTCCCATAACGCCTTCCTCTTATATATTTATATTGCTAACAATTACTATACCTAAATCCTGTAGGCTAACAGGCTATCAGGCAAGCAAATGCAAATATATTAGAATAATCTTATATAGCTTGTGCCTTCTTTTTCGATCCGGAATAATACATCATTACCTGTGTACACTCCGTGCCTCGCGGGTGAAAGCAAAAGGTCTTTGCGTATAAACCTCCATAACTTTTTCATTGATGTTCAATGATGAGATTTCACAGGCGTACAAAAAATTCAGTAAAAGATAGGTATTTCTATCATATTGTCTCGAAAAATTCCATACCTGATATGCTGTGAGAAAATGTTCGTATGATTATTTGCGAGTCGGTTGTGGTTTGAGTTAAATCAGACGATTGAAATATCATGATGTGTAATCGGAAACAGCCTTTCTTAACTGACGTATCTTATTGAAAAAAACATTTAATGGGCGGCCTGATTTATATGTTCTAAAGTGAATTTTACAGACAGAATCAATTTCACGTTGTAAAACCTGAGGGTTTTCTATTAATTAATTGAAAGGTGTTTGAAAAAATTCTTTTTTAAGCAGGAGCAATACTATGGCAGGACCAGCGCTTGTGGTTATGGCGGCGGGTATCGGTAGCAGATACGGCGGGTTGAAGCAGATCGAACCGGTGGGGCCGGGTGGTGAAATTGTGATCGAGTATTCCGTGTATGATGCTATCCGGGCCGGGTTCGAAAAGGTGGTCTTTATCATCCGGCATGATATCGAAAAAGATTTCCGCGAGCATATCGGCAGGAAGATCGAAGACAGGATAGACACCGCTTATGTGTTCCAGGAACTCGATGCCCTGCCGGAGGGGTTCGGCGTGCCATCCGAGAGGGCAAAACCCTGGGGCACGGCGCACGCGGTGCTCATGTGCAAAAACGAGGTGAAAACCCCGTTTGCCGTGATCAATGCCGATGATTTTTACGGGGCCGGTTCATACCGCTTGCTCTGCGATTTTCTTACCCGTGCCAATGATACAGAAGGCATCGGTGAATACTGCCTGGTGGGTTATGTCCTGAAAAACACGCTTTCCGAACACGGACATGTGGCGCGCGGTGTGGTGCAGGCAGCGCATGACGGTTTACTCAAAGAGATCCACGAAAGGCTGAAGATTCAAAAATTCGGTGAGGAAGTGAAATACACCGAAGACGGCACCACCTGGATCAACGAATCACCCGAAAGCATCGTATCCATGAACATGTGGGGCTTTACACCGTCTCTGTTCGGTTTTCTGGAAGATGGTTTTCCGGCCTTTCTCAAGGAAAATATTCATAATCCCAAGGCCGAGTACCTGCTGCCGGTGAGGGTGGGGGAACTGGTGGGTGAAAGCAGGGCCAGAGTAAAGATCCTGCCGACCGATGATCGGTGGTACGGCATCACCTACCAGCAAGACAAGCCCTTTGTGAAAAAAGCCATTCAAGAACTTGCTGTCAAAGGAATCTATCCGCAAAGATTATGGGAGTAATGTTTTCCTTATGAAGGCCTTCAAAGAAGTTTTCTCCAGGTTTGCAATCGAAGGTGAATTTATTGACTGTACGCTGTACGGTTCGGGCCATATCAATGATACCTATATTGGCCGCTACCTGACACCGGCTGGAACTGAGTGCTATATCCACCAGCACATTAATCATAAGGTTTTTCAACAGCCTGAAAAACTGATGGAAAATGTGGAGAGGGTCACCAGCCATTTGAGGCGCAATATAGAAGCGCAGGGCGGCGATGTACTGCGCGAGACCCTGAACCTGGTGCCCACTGTTGACGGGCAAAGTTTTCATGTAACACCCGAGGGCCAGTGCTGGCGCACCTATGTCTTTATCGAAGGGGCCCGCACCTACGATGTTGTCGAGGATCGTGATATGGTCTTGCATGCCGGGCGTGCCTTCGGGCGCTTCCAGAGAGATCTGGCCGATTTGCCGGGCGATTGCCTGCATGAGATCATCCCTGATTTTCATAATACCCAAAAGCGATTCCAGGATTTGATCACAGCGGTTGAACAGGATGCCCAAAACCGTGCGGCCTCGGTAAAAAAAGAGATTGATTTTGCGCTGGATAGAGAAAAAGAGACATCAACGATCATTAAGTTCATCGAAGATGGCCTCATGCCCGAGCGCATCACCCACAACGATACCAAGATAAACAATGTCATGATCGACGACGAAACGCATGCCGGAATCTGTGTTATCGACCTGGATACGGTCATGCCGGGCAGCGCCCTGTATGATTTCGGGGATGCGGTGCGCAGCAGTGCCTCTCTTGCGGCTGAAGACGAAAAAGACCCGGCAACGGTCGGTCTGGACCTGGAACTGTATGACCGTCTGGCCTGCGGTTATCTGAAAGAGGCCCGCGAATTCCTGATTGAAATTGAAAAGCAATATCTGGCGTTTGCCGCAAAACTGATGACCTTTGAGTGCGGCTTGCGCTTTCTGAGCGATTATCTCCAGGGCGACAACTATTTCAGGGTGCACCGGGCGGACCACAACCTGGAACGCTGCCGTACCCAGTTTGCCCTGGTTCAGGATATGGAGCGCAAAATGGAGGAGATGGAGCGGGTTGTTTCTAAATATACTTAAACAACCAAAGTCTCCGTGCAAAACATTGATGCTGGGCGAAGCGAGAACAGGCTGCTTGAGTATGACTTCGGCATCATGGCGTATTTATTTCCATACTTCATTCTCAGGAGTCTATAAATTAATTCAAAAAACAGCCTGACTATCTGCCGGGGATATTTATCAGAACATGATCGCTGTCAGGAAGTAGTCGGCAATCAGGATGCTGACCGATGCAATTACCACCGAGTAGGTGGTTGCTTTCCCAACTCCTTCGGCACCCCCTTCAGTGGTAAAACCCTTGTAGCATCCGACCAGGGCAAGGATTGCACCGAAGAAGGCCGCTTTGATCAAACCGGAATTTAAGTCTTCATAGTCGACATACTGGGCGATACGGGACATGAAAACTCCCTTGTTGATGCCCAGAAGGACTACCCCCACCAGGTAAGAGCCGATAATGCCGATGCCGGAAAATATCAGGCTGAGCATCGGCATCATTATAACCGAAGCAATGATGCGGGGAATGATCAGATACTGAAAAGGATTTACTCCCATCACGGTCAGGGCATCGACCTGTTCGGTCACCTTCATGGTCCCGATTTCGGCGGTCATGGCTGATCCCGCGCGGGCGGTGACCATCAATGATGACAGCACGGGCCCCAATTCCCTGAGCAGACCCAGGGTGGTTGTCGATCCGACCAAAGATTCCGCTCCGAAGAGGCGGAAACCGTATTCAGCCTGCAGCGACATCACCATGCCGGTGAACAATCCTGTGAGCAGAACGACTGAAGAAGAGCGAACGCCGATGAATTCCATCTGTTTGAATGTTTCCCTGATGTAGAAAGGTCTTCTGACCAGCCAGTACAGCGCGTGGTAGAAGAATATCACCACGTCGCCGATTTCTTCGAAAAAATTCAAGGCTGAACGGCCCAGGTATTCAAAAAAACGCATTGATTTTACCCGTTGCATTTGACCCTGCCAACGGCATCAAGCCAGCCATCATAGAGTTTCTGCCTTTCATCCTCTGGTATTATGGGGTTGAAATCCTTTTCCGCGCCGCACAATGCGGATATTCCGTCATCAGGCTCCCAGAAACCCATTGCAATGCCTGCCAGGAATGCGGCACCCATTCCGGTTGATTCAATGTGACGGGAGCGTTTTATCCGGCATCCCAGGATGTCGGCCTGGAATTGCATTAAAAAATCGTTCTGGCAGGCTCCGCCGTCAACCATGAGTTCGTTGAAGGTATTGCCTGTGCGTTCCTCGAGGGCACTGATGAGGTCCTTGACCTGATAGGCGATACCTTCCAAAGCGGCTCTGACGATATGAGCCTTTGTGGAGTTTCTGGTCAGTCCTAAAATGGCGCCCCGGGCATACATGTCCCAGTAGGGAGCACCCAGTCCGGCAAAAGCCGGAACCATATAAACCCCCTGGGTATCCGGCACACTCTCGGCTATGGCCCTGGTTTCTTTGGCTTCCTCGATCAGGCCGAGACCGTCTCGCAGCCACTGTACCACCGCACCCCCGATGAACACCGATCCCTCGAGGGCATAGCATGGCTTGCCCGCCGCGTTGCAGGCCAGGGTGAGCAGAAGTCCGCTGCCGGGATCGATCTTTTTTTCGCCTGCATTGAGGAGCAGAAAACAGCCGGTACCATAGGTGTTCTTGGCCTGGCCCTCATAAAAACAGCCCTGTCCGAAAAGCGCGGCCTGCTGGTCGCCTGCGATGCCGGCAATTGCCACCGGTGTGCCGAGCAGAGATGGATCTGTTTCGCCTACCACAAAAGCAGAGTCGACCACGTCGGGCAGGATTGCACTGGGAATATCGAGGATATTCAGGAGTTCATCGTCCCAGAGTTTTTTGTGAATGTTGAACATCAATGTGCGTGAGGCATTGGTATAATCAGTCACATGCACCCTGCCGCCGGTAAGTTTGGCTATCAGCCAGGTGTCGATGGTCCCGAAGGCGATTTCTCCGTTTTCGGCCCGTACCCGCAGATCGGGAATCGTATCCAGAAGCCACTTGACCTTGGTGCCGGAGAAATAGGCGTCTATCACCAGCCCGGTCTTGTCACGAAACCGGGCTTCCAGCCCCTGACTTTTGAGGTCATCACAGATCCCGGCACTGCGCCGGCATTGCCACACGATGGCGTTATGGACCGGCTTGAGGGTCTTTCTGTCCCATAAAACCGTTGTTTCTCTCTGATTGGTGATGCCGATGCCGAGGATGTCGGTAGCTGTGAGAGATGCATTCTCGAGCGCCTGCTGCATTACCTTTTCTGTGGAATTCCAGATATCCTCAGGATCGTGCTCTACCCAGCCCGGCTGTGGATATAACTGGGGGAGCTCGCTGTAGGCCTTGGAGACAATCTGTCCCTGTTGGTCGATCAACATTGCCCTGGTTCCGGTTGTGCCCTGATCGATTGCCATAACACACCTACTCATATACTCAACTACCTCCTTGGCATGATTTGAGCGGGATATTGAGGGCCTTCAGGTCATCATACAAATGAGACAAAGGCAGCCCGATCACATTGGAAAACGAGCCCTGAATCCGGTCGATAAAGATTGATCCGAGCCCCTGGATGGCGTATGCGCCGGCTTTATCCATGGGCTCTCGTGATGCTATATACCAGGCTATTTCATCTGTGCTCATGTCGTTGAAGTGGACCCTGGTTTGCACGACATTGGTGCGGGTGGTGTTTTGAGCTATGATCACAATTGCATAACCGGTAAACACATCATGTTCCCGGTTTTTCAGCATCATCAGGAATTCATGCGCCTGGCGCTCATCGCGAGGCTTACCTAAAATATTACCCTCCACCACCACTACGGTATCAGCTGCTATAATGGCGGCGGCGTTATAATCCTTTCCCACGGCAAACGCTTTTTCCAGGCTGATTCTGCGGCAGAAGTCACCAGGCTTCTCCCCGTTTTGGATATTTTCATGGATATGGGGAACCTTGACCGTGAAATCGATCCCAAAAAGAGAAAGAAGTTCTTTTCTTCTTGGAGAGGCTGATGCCAGTATTATTTGCATAGGTGCATAGATTAAGAGAAATTAAAGCGTGTGTCAACTCGATGCGATTGTAATCGACGGTCAACCTTAGGTTCTTGAACTGAAAAAACGCGGTGCAGCCGCAGGTTTGGGTTTATATTTCATGAGGGATGACCTGTTTTTTCTCAATGTCTGGATCTTTCCGTCCACCACATCCATGCCCTCCTGTACAGCGCACAACAGGGCGGATTGGATTTTGCGAATATCCTTCAGAAGATCGATTGCTTTTTGCCCCAGAGAGTTCAGACCATGGCGTGAAATGATTTCATCGGTTTTAGCCTGGATTAAAACAGATTGCTGGAGATGTGTTTCAAGATCAGTGATATCCCCCCTGACAAGTGCGTCCTCCTGTCGGTCACACAGTGTTCTCCATTTAGTAAGATAGTCTATAAGGCTTTTTTGTGGATTATCGTCTGCCATGATTTTTTCATTTCCTGGAGATGACCGAGTACTTCATCTACCATAGCGACACTGCTGCGATATTGGGCGTCTACCAGACGTCTGATCATGTAATTGTATAAAGAATCAAGGTTGTATGCAATTTCACCCGCCTCGAAGTTGAGGCATGAAGCAAGCTCCCACAAAATATTCTGGGCCTTGGTCAGCATTTCATTTTGTTTGCCCGTGTCTTGTGAGACAATTGCCTCTCTGGCCTGTTTGAGGAAATTGATTGCCCTGTCATAACACATGATGAGCAGCGTGCCCTGGTCGGCTGTCTGGACCTGGGCTTTTTTGTAGGCCTGAAAAGCTCCGCTCGCGTTCATTGTATACCCGTATACCCCCGTTTCAGATGCTATAATCCTTATCGGAGACGCCGTTATTTTCTTTAGGTATTTATAATCATGATATTTTAACAAAAATTTCTTGTTGTTTCAGAAGTAAAACTTTCAGATGATGTGTTCCTCCGTGGTGACTAGAGGGTATTCAGGGTATGTTTGATCCGGTCCAGTCCCTCTATAATGGCTTTCTCAGACATGGCAAAAGAAAGCCGGAAATGGGTTTTCGAGCCGAATCCTTCGCCGGGAACTACGGCTACGTGTGCATTTTCGAGCAGGAACTCAGCCAGCATGGAAGCGCTGCCGAAGCGTTCCATATGGCCCTGGATCGATGGGAAAGTGTAAAATGCGCCCTGAGGTGTAATAAGCTCAAACCCTGGGATATCATTGATTTTATCAACAATGAGATTCCTGCGATTCTCAAAAATATTACGCCTTTCTTCTACGTGACTCTGGTCACCCCTCAGTGCCGCTATTGCCCCTTCCTGGGCGAAGGTCGTAGGATTGGATGTGCTCTGGCTCTGCAGGCGTGTCATGCCCTTGATTACATCAGGATTGCCGATACAGAAGCCGATTCTCCAGCCGGTCATGGCATATGTTTTGGAAACGCCCTGGATGATAAATGTTTTTTCAGCCACCTCGGGTGAAATTGTGGCAACGTTGAAAAATTCGGCGTCGTCGTAGAGAAGCTTTTGATAAATATCATCGGATATGATCAGGATATCGTGTTTCACGCAGAGTTCGGCAATTGCTTCCAGTTCCTGCCTGTCAAAGAGAATACCGGTCGGATTTGATGGGGAGTTGATGATAATCCCTCTGGTTTTGCTGTTGATGGCCGCTTCCACCTGATCTGCCAGAAGCTTCATGCCAACTTTGGTGGTATCGATAAAGACCGGGGTGGCCCCTGATATCTCGATCATGGGCGGGTAGGACACCCAGTAGGGTGCAGGGCAGATGACCTCATCCCCCTGTTCGAACAATGTCAGGAAAAGGTTGTACAAACTGTGCTTGGCGCCGCATGAGATAATGACGTTTTCCGGTTTGTAGCTCAGAGCGTAATCTGCCCGGATTATCTCGCACACGGCTTCCTTCAGAGCAACGGTTCCACCCACTGGCGTGTATTTGGTCTTGCCTGTATTCAGGGCCTCGATTGCGGCCTGCTTGATATGATCGGGTGTATCGAAATCGGGCTCACCGGCACCGAATCCGATGATATCCTGGCCCTGAGATTTCAGTTCCTGGACTTTTGCGGTGATTGCCAGGGTTGGCGATGCCGGGATGTTTGTAACAAGAGTTGAGAGTTTCATATCTATTCCTCCCCGTAATAGTTATACCTTCATATGTGGAAATTTTTCTTTTAATTTTATCAGAACCGGATCCGGAACCAGACCTTCAACAGATCCTCCGGCGGCGGCCGTGGTTTTGATGATGGTGGAACTGACAAACAGGTTGTTGAAATCGGTCATGAGGAAAAAAGTCTCAACCTTGTCATACAGCCTCCGGTTCATCAGTGCGAGCTGTAATTCCATCTCGAAGTCAGAGATTACCCTCAGCCCTCTCAGGATTCCACAGGCGCCTGACTTCTGAACATAGTCCACTAACAGCCCCTCGAAGCTGTCTACCTCGATGCGGGGATTGTCTCCGACCGACTCCCTGATCATAACAAGTTTTTCCTCGGTGGTGAACAGGTCGTTTTTCAGCGGGTTGTGGCCTATGGCAATGATTACCTTGTCGAATACACACAAACCGCGATGAACAATGTCGAGATGACCATTGGTAATGGGGTCAAATGAGCCGGGATGAACAGCTTTTTTTGGTTCCATGTTTAATCCTTTTGAATATACGTTATCATTGTATCACCGTAGGAGCGGCTTTTCCAGGATCGAAGTTTAATCTGCTCTTGCGGCGAATGTTCAAGTACCAGTATGCCTCCGGAGTTCAGCAATTTATATACATGAGGAGCCAATTGGGAGGCAAGCCCTTTATTATAGGGCGGATCTGCAAAAACCAGGTCAAACGAACGATTGCAGGCCTTGAGGTAAGTACGTATGTCAGCAGTGATAATTCGGGACTTGTCCAGGATGCCTAAGGTTTTCAAGTTTTTTTCAATTACCCTTGTGCATATACGCGATTTGTCGACAAAGGTGGCACAGAGCGCACCTCTACTGAGGGCTTCGATACCCAGATTGCCGCTTCCGGCAAAAAGATCGAGCACTTCTGCTCCTTCTAAGTTCATTTGCAGGGTTGAGAATACGGCTTCTTTCACCCGGTCGAGTGTCGGCCTGACTCCTCTTGAGGGACATTCAAGCCTGCGCGAGCGATATATTCCACCACTGATGCGAATAGACATACCCCGCTAGTCTATTGTATCCTACTTGTAGCGTCAACAGCCGGATGTGCAATAAACACATCTTTTCCTGGTCGATCGTCATTGGGATAATGATATGAGATTGTTGCCCCTTAGAGTGGATTAGCTTGATATGGGTTTGTTTATGGTATGTAAATGGGTAATTTATTGCCATCATAAGAGAATTTATTTATCTTTTGAGCAGCGCGTTTATCTGTCACATCTATGAATATACTGATTCAACCCAAATATAGTCTGATAAAGTACTCAGAAATAGAAGCAAAATAGTATAAACCTTGTGCTATCTGGTCTATATACGCTAATTGCAGATGAATTGGCATCTTGCTTGCAGCAATGGATTTGGGAGGTCTATGCAATGAGAAAACGTTTGTGTTTTCTGCTGATAAATATTGTAATTTTGTGCTTATTCCTGGCGGGATGTGACAAGAGACACGATGAAGAGCGTGATAAGCTTTCCTTTGATACCATAAACTCGCAACAACTTTTCAATGCACAAGACTATGCATACCTCAACAAGCTGCTCGACAATCTGACGGGCCAGGATCTTTGCGATATTCTCGGTGGCAGCATGGAAACATTGAATACTCTGGCTGACCAGGGGTATACCGGTGTGGATGATTATCAGACATTAGCCGCTATTATTGATAATCTCTACAATGTATTGCTGGAAGATCTCGAGAATTATGATCCTGATCAAGACGATGAACCCGGTGTGACGCAGGCACTGGGTGAGCTTGCCAGGCTTGCGGCCGAAAACAATGTGGGTGATCTCGTTAGTCAGATCATTGCACTTGCAGGCCCTGATCTGGCTGTTGAGAATATCTATCCCATGCTGGTTTATCTGGTAAATGCCGATGATGAGACCCTGAAGGGTGCTGTGGGCGGCATCTCAATCGGGAATATCAATGAGGCTGATTTTGAAGAGCTAAACTCTTTTGTGCATGATGCTTGCGATCCGCAGGGGAAGTATCAGAATATTCATGCTGCCACAGACGATCTGTTTCGGGCGCTTAAGACTGAAGAGCTCACGCTCAGTGTTGGTGATGTAAAGGGACTTGTCAATTGGTTGCTTGGTTTTGGTGAGACTACGCAAGATGCGGAAAAAACGATTGATCTTGAGGTCCTTTCGGCGGTGATGGATGCATTGGGTCTCCTCTGGGATGAAGAAGAGGTTTTCAAAGAGGATGTGCGCTCGCTTCTCTATTCCCTAGCTTCGCTCATGAACCAGACGGTCGAAGCGGACGGGCACAATACCTGGGATGTTGCACCTGCTACCGATTTTGAGAGGCTTCTCTTTTGTATTGAGGATATTCTTGCCCTCGACCGGGACAGCCTGCGGACGGTTCTGGAAAGCACCCTTGGCGGCCTGGCTCCGAGTTCGGATGCCCAGACTCTCGGGCAACTGCTTAAGGCTATTGCCGGCGTTGACAGGGCTATGCTGGAAGAAGTCGATGCCGGTCTTTTATCTGTTGTGCTGAACAATATGTATGCCCAGCCCAGGGATAGTGCCGATGTGAAAATCAGCAGCCTCAGATCTCTGATGTTTGTGTTCAAACAAGCGGATACCAGTCCAACGTTTCTCGGCATACCATTGCTGTCTATGATCGATTCTCCCGACGGCGGTACTGTTTCGGGTATCACCACCAATATCGCTGAATGGACCACGGGTGAGATTGCGACAGGATTCGAACTGGCGCCGCCAAGTGCAGATACTAATGAAGACGGTGAGGTCGATGCTTTCGAAGCCTTTGACTGGCTGTTATACCAGAAGAGATACCAGTTGGAGCTTATCGGTATTCCGGTGGCTACATATAACGGGCTGGTCGGTATTATGACCAATGCTCTGGTTGTTGGCCTGATGCCTGCAGGAATAACCGATCCGTTCCCGTCACTGGTTGAATCAGCCGGCGGTCTGAGCGAATACGAGATCGAATTCGGTTTCAGCGAGGATTCCTGGAAAGGCAGATCCGGCACGGCCGGAAGCAGGCATACGCTCTTTGCACTATTCGCTCCTCTGGTAACATACTACTGGGATGATGGCCGCCCGCTTGACTTCACAAATATACTGGCCGGTATGAACGAAATCCCCTCTGATGCCTATCTGGATCTGTCTGAAGGCAATAATGCCACCCTGCGGTTGGATAATGAGGGTGTTGTTTTCAAGGCGATAGAAGGGCCTGACGGTTATGGGCTTATCACCTACGCCTTGCGCGGACACGATCTTGCTGATTCCGGAATTCTGGATTCGCTTCTTGATATCGTGGTGGCTGCAGTTCGAAAACTCGAACAGACCTCGTACAATGAGCAGACATTGTTCGATGCCCTGATGGATGAACTGGAGCCGATTATCGGTGAAGGTCTTGATGATGATACTATTGCTTCTCTTCTGAGCACATTGTTTGATCCTGATGAAAGCAGTGAATATCTCCTGGACAAGGTACAAGAATTTCTGACGGACAATCATGATTCTCTGGTTGTTTTGTCTGAGTCACTGGGAGATGTGCTGCTGGCTGTATATGATAATTTCGATGAACTTACACTCGATCTTGAAACAATTCTGCCGATCCTGAAAGAATTGATCGAGATTGACCCGGACCGGGAAAACACCCTGGGGGAACTCATCGATTATCTGCTGGCCGAAGCCCAAGACGGGTCTGACAATTTGTTTGTAAGCAATGCCAGCCAACTGCTCTTCAAGATCCTCGATTTACAGGATGATGCCTTGAATCCGACCGGATACCTGGTGGATGAAAGCACCCTGACAGAAATGCTTGTACATCTTCTGGGACCAGCCGATGGCAGCGGGGGTTTATATAACCTGGGTGTTTTGAGAGGTTTTCTCCTGGATGCGACTAATGCTCGTGATGCGACTGGCAGTCTGTACCTGTGGGCGCTCCTCGGTGATGATGAAGAGGGATTCCTTGATCGGGTGCTAGGGGATGAAGAGATTTCCATGAGTTTTATTCGGGCACTTTTTACCATGGTTGATGTTGATGGTGACGGATCGATGGACGATCCGGTGGTATTGAGGATCATGAAAATTATTCACCTTGCCGAGTTCGACGGGCCGGATACGATGAACGCTCTGTTGTTCGAGCTTGCCGGGCTTCTAAACGGAATGGATCTGAAGCCGGGAAGCGCAACATATACTATACTGCTCGAAACGCTCGGGTTTGTCGTAGAACATTTCTTAGTGGATTAAGCATAGAAAAAACATTCTTTGTAATGGGATGTGGATTTAAGATGCATTTTATCTGGAATGTTAGAAAGGGGGCTTCGATGATCAAGGGGTTTTTTACTGCCTTGGTGTGTATTCTTTTTCTGAGTCTGCCTGCCTTCAGCGCCGGGGTTCCCGATACCTTTGGCTTCGGGGTAAGGGCTATGTCTCTGGGAGGTGCATTTACGGCTGTAGCTGATGATTATTCCGCAGCTCTCTACAATCCGGCCGGCCTGGCACGACGGACCGGTAATTCTGCAACCATTGAATATCTCTACGCTTCGCCGGATATCGAGGTTGAGAAGACAAATGGTGAGGATTTGATCCTGTATAGCCCCAACCATCAGGTCAGAAACGATCCCACCGAGTATCCCGGAGGCAGCGGTCTGAATCTGCAGATCCCGATCATCGGACTGGTCATAGATATCAACGATATCCTGAATCTGCCTTGTAATGTTCAGTTAGGCCTGGCGACATCGCTGAGTGAAAATAACGATGTCTTATATCGGATCCATAATTTTCCACCCGACCAGCCCCATTTCTTCAGATACGGCAATGACATCAGCCGTTTGCACTTAACGGTTGGCCTGGGTGTCGAAGTTGTTCCGGGGTTGCTGTACCTGGGTGGCGGAATTAAATCCCTGCTGTATGGCGACAGCCGGATCTATGTCGACGGGCTTACCCCGAGTGATGATCCGGAAAGTGAACAGGTCGTAGGGCAGGTCAAGCAGGCTGCGATCCTCGATCATGCCCCTGTGGCCGGCATCATGTTTACCCCTTTCAATCGGAAGCTTTCTATCGGACTGTCATTCCGGGAGGAACAGGTAGTGGATATTGATCCACTGGCCAATTTGATAGAACTTGATATTGCCGAAACCTCTCTGAATATACCTCTGGTACTGGGCATGTACAGTTTTTTTACCCCGCGCCAATATTCTTTTGGGATCGCATACTCCTTTGAAAAGTTCATGGTTTCTCTCGAGGCTGATTTTCAACAGTGGAGTGAGTACGACTATCCTGAAGGAGAACAGTTGTTCTACGCCAGTGACAATCCTGCGCTTGCTGACGGAACTGAAAGCGGTAGTCCTGACTTTGATGATACTATCAATTGCCGGCTGGGAATTGAATTCAAACCCGGAAAAAACCTGAGTATTATGTTGGGATACTGCTATCAGCCCACACCGATTCCCGACCAGTCGGGCCGGATATCCAATTACCTTGATATGGACAAGGATATCTTTTCAATAGGAGGATCATATATGATTGCGATTCCCTTCTGGCTGCATCAGCCGCTTACTGTCGCAGGGGTATTCCAGTACCAGTTGCTCCATGATTACAGCGTGGATAAGGATGGGGTCAAAGGCATATCCTGGGAAAATCAGGAAAGCTACCGGGTCAGTGGCAATGTGTATACCGGAGGCGTTTCTCTGAGGTTTGCGTGGTAGTTTGTGGAGGTCATATGTACGTGTATGAGCCAAAGAAAATATTCATCATGAAAATTTTTATTTATGCGAGTGTTTTTTTGCTTTTCTTGATTCAGAGTGCGCCTGTATCCGCGGCCGGGTTTGCTGATACGTATGGATTTGGTATCAGGGCTATCTCACTGGGAGGAGCGTTTAGCGCGGTGGCTGATGATTATTCGGCGGCCTACTATAATCCGGCCGGCCTTTCACAGAATTCCGGCCATCATTTATCAATAGAATATTTCTATACTTCACCGGATATTGAAGTGAAAAATATCTCGGGTGGGGATCTGATTGTTCGCGGTCCAGGGGGCGAAGTGCGTACCGACCCCACGAAAGGTTCTGCCGGAGGTGGTCTTGATCTTCAGATTCCAATGATCGGAGTTGTGCTTGATATCAATGAAATCGCCAAAGCTCCGTTCAATATTCAGTTGGGGCTGGCCGTTTCCCTGCCGGAGCAGCTCGACATTGCCTACCGGATTCATGATTATCCTCCCGATCAGCCCCATTTTTTCAGATACTCAGATGATATCGACCGGATTACCCTGGCAGCGGGGCTGGGGATTGAGGTTGTAAAGGATCTCGTTCATATTGGAATCGGCACCCAAACCATGCTCTACGGGCCGGGGAAATTCATCATTGACGGGCTGAGTCTGACCGAAGAAAATGCTGTGGCTCAGGAGGAAATGGGGGCAATCTGGCAATATGATCCCCTGGCAGGAATATTACTGACCCCATTTGGTAAAAAATTGAAAATAGGGTTTTCCTGGAAGGACGAGCAGGAGTTGAAAATAGGGCCGCTACCCGTTACTGCCCTGGCCTTCGTGGGTGACGCAATCCTCGAGGTCCCCTTGGTGCTGGACATAAATGCCTTTTTCGTACCGGAAGAGTTTTCTTTTGGCCTGGCTCTGGATTTGGATCGGATACTCGTTTGTTTAGAGGCCGATAAACAGCTGTGGAGCAAGTACGAGTATTCAACGACCGACAGTTTCAATTATGCGGGCAGTCCTGATTTCGACGATACGATCAACTATCGTCTTGGGGTTGAATACAGGTTCGCGAACACACTCGCTGTATCAATGGGGTATTGCCACCAGCCGAGCCCGGTGCCCGACCAGTCCGGCAAGGTGTCGAACTATCTGGATATGGACAAAGACATGTTGTCACTGGGCCTGAGCTATGTCTTCACGGACCCATGGGAAATTGCCAGGCAGCCTGTAACAATAGCAGGAGTGATTCAGTATCAGATGCTCCAGGATCTCAAGGTAAAAAAGGATGGGATTAGCGGTATTTCCTGGGCGGATCAGGAAAGTTACCGGGTCGAAGGCTCTGTGCTGTCAGGGGGCGTTTCAATAAGTCTTTCCTGGTAGGGATTGTCATTAAAGAACAAAAGCCGGAGTGTTGCCTGGTGAATTAGCGGATATTGATCTTTAAGCGGCACCGGCAATCTCGGCCGTAATTTTATTTACGGCCTCAACAGGATCGTCTGCCTGGCTGATAGGTCTGCCGATCACCAGAAGATCAGCGCCTGAAGAAACAGCCATTGATGGTGTGGTAATCCGGGCCTGATCATCCTTGGTTGACCATTTCGGCCTGATTCCGGGAGTAATCACCGTCACGTCATCTGGTATGTTATCGCGGATGGTTCCAAGGTCGGCAGCCGAACAAACCAGGCCGTCTATCCCGCATTGAGTTGCAAGAGATACCAGATGCTCTACCTGTTGTGCCGGAGTATTCATGATGCCGATCTGATTGAGAGCCCTTTCATCCAGGGAGGTCAACACGCTTACTCCGATGATTTTGGGCCTGGCGATGCCAAGCAATTGGGCTTCACTACCGACGGCATCCATTGCGGCTTTCAGCATTGCGGTTCCTCCGGAGATATGGACGGTCATCATGTCCACCCCGAGCCTGGTAGCTGATCGCACTGCACCGGCCACGGTGTTGGGAATATCGTGGAACTTCAGGTCGAGAAAACAGCGCAGGCCGCCATGTTTGATTTCATGGACGATTTGGGGACCTAAGGCGGTATACAGTTCGAGCCCGACCTTGAAATAGCCCACTCTACCGCTTAATTGCTCAATCCATTTTAGTGCCGAGGTTTTATCGCCAACATCCAGAGCAAATATTATTCGATCGCCTTCAGCCATGAAAGCCTCCGTATCACTTCTTCTTTGGAGCATAAATGGGCCTGAATGATATTTTCGATATCAGATTGAGCCTGTTCCAGGCTGTCATTGACCACAAGGTAATCATAGATGTCCCAGTTTTTGAGCTCATTAGTGGCGTTTTTCAGACGCAGAGCAAGGGTTTCAGAATCTTCCGTGCCGCGCGTATTAAGGCGTTTGGCTAGGTCCTCCAAGGTTGGAGGTGCGATTAGAATAAAACAGCCGGGAGAATCTTTGGCTTTGGCCTGAGTCACTCCCTGCACGTCGATGTCAAAAAGTACATGCAGGCCTTCTTTCTCTTTTGCTTCGACCCAACTCGCTGATGTTCCATAAAGGTGTTCATGAACTTCAGCCCACTCGAGAAAGGCATCTTGCTTGATCATATCCTTAAAAGTTTCTTTGGAGACAAAAAAATAATCGATGTCTGCCTTCTCATTGGGGCGGGGCGGCCGTGTTGTATATGATATGGATAATACAATAGAATTATGTCTTGAAAGTATTTCTTTGATCAGAGTCGATTTGCCCACCCCTGAAGGGCCGGATATGAATATCCTCACCCTTACTCCTTAAGGTCCATATCTCCGTCTTTGGTGGTATTGCCGCTGCTAAGTCGGTTGGCAATGGTCTCTGCCTGGATTGCCGAAAGGACCACATGTGAGCTGTCGGTAATAATAATGGAGCGAGTTTTCCTTCCCTGGGTAGCATCTATGACCAGGCCTTTTTGTCGAGCTTCTTCTCTCAAGCGTTTCATCGGTGCGGATGATGGATTAACAACTGCGATGATCCGGGACGCGACGATTCCATTATTGAAGCCAATGTTCAGAAGCCTGCCGTCATTTTTGCCCATAGTAAAACTCCTTTCTTACAATCTTATTCAATATTCTGAATCTGCTCACGTATTTTTTCAATCTCAGTTTTCGCGTCAATCACGAGATGGCTTAGGGTAGTGTCCTGTGATTTAGACCCGATCGTATTGATTTCCCTGTGTATCTCTTGTAACATAAACTCAAGACGTCTGCCAATAGCACTTTTAGATTCATGCATCACTTTTTCGAATGTTTCCAGGTGACTTTTCAGCCGTACCAGTTCCTCGGTGATATCAGATTTATCAGCCATGATTACCACTTCCTGAGTCAGCCTGAGCTCATCAATCATGCCTGCTTTGTCGGCAAGGAGTGTTTCCAGATTGGCCTCGAGCCTTTCCCGATAAACCTGCGGCAGTGCATCTGCGCGTTCCTGCATGGTTTTCAACATTTCAAGCAGGGACTCGATTCTTGAAAGAATATCCTCTGCCAGGCGGGAGCCTTCGGTTTGTTTTGCCTCGCAGAACGATTCTATTGCCGCAGCCACTGTAGGTTGCAGGAGCGACCATTGCTCCTCAATATCTTTTACATCCTCTGCCAGTACCCCGGGGATTTCAATGATATCCTTGAATCCGACCTCTCCCCCGTAGCGCTGTGCCATCTTCTGCAATGTTTCGAATGCGGCTTGTGCCAGATCCCAGTTGACGGCAATGTAAGCCTGGTCCGGCCCGCGCATGATTCTCGATATCGTAATATCTATCTTGCCCCGCGATATTGCCTTATGGATGTTTTCCCTGATCAACATTTCCATCTGAGAAAGATCCCTGGGCAGCTTAACCCGTATTTCCCGGTATCGGTGATTTACTCCTTTGATTTCTACATGAAATCCAACATCTTCTGCTTGGCCGAAGCCGGTCATACTTCTTGACATTGTAACCTCTCTCTGTACAGTGTGCGAATTTTGTTGAAGATCTGTATCAGCTCTTCGGAACCGTAATCCGGATAGGTCCATTCAAGCTTCCGGTATGATTTTTCCCGGTAGACAAGGGTGATTTCGGCCCAGATGCCTTTTCTCAGGTAGATCCGGTGACTGTAGGGCTTTGTGGTTGCAAGACAGACATTTTCGTTGGACAGCAGACCCGGATCTATGTTGACCGTCCGTCGGCCCTGATGTGACAGGCTGTCTTCTATTGAATTGGTATGCAGTTTTATGTCCGGAAGCGAATCACGTGGTGCAAGCCTGGAAAACGCTATAATCATGCGGAAGATGGGGCTGCCCATTTCCTGTTCATAGTAGGACGTATACGCAAATGGCAGGGGCTCGGATTCGTAGATTGTATCACCGTATTTTTTTTTCAGGGCAGATAAAGTCTGATCGAGGGGAGAGAGTCCGGCATAGAGTATGCTGTTGAACAGCATTACATCTGTGGGTGATGTTACCTCACCCACAGAATGTCTCCAGGCTGCGTTTTTTGAGCACTTCCCATGGTACGTAGGCTGTGCCGTGCACGGCAACAACATAACCGGCGGCTACATTCGAGAGACTGGCAGCCTCTATGGGCTCGGCGCCTGATATATGGGCCAGGGTAAAACAGGCTATTACCGTGTCTCCGGCACCGGTTACATCAAACACTTCTATCGCTGCTGTGGGTATATGCCTGGGGTTACCGTCTTTCTCAAAGAGGCTCATACCTTGCTCGCCACGGGTGATCAGCAACATGTCGCACCCAAACATCTCTCTGACTTTATCGGCAGCGGTTATCATGTCGTTCTCAGTTTCAATTTTGATGCCGGCGCCGAAGCTCAACTCTTTAATATTTGGGGTGATCAGGCTGACATTATTGTAATAGGGAAAATTGCGTTCCTTGGGGTCGACACTGACCAGGATGTCGTGTTTCCTGGCAATAGCCACTACCTCGTCAATCAATTCCTTGCTCACCATTCCCTTGCCATAATCGGAAATAATGATTGCATCGACATCATCGATGACTTGGCGTACTCCGGCAATCAGTCTGGTACGAAGTTTGTCGGAGATCAAGGCCCTGTTTTCACGGTCGATTCGGGCAAGCTGTTGTTTGTTGGCAATAATACGGGTCTTTACAATGGTGTCGCGCTGGTCGTCAGACAGGATATAGTCGGATTTGATAGAGTGCTTACCAAGCAACTCTTTGAGTTTTTGGGCCTGCTGGTCATGCCCGACGATGGAATGGATGATGACATTCGCCCCGAGACCCACCAGATTTCTGGCGACATTGCCGGAACCACCCAGCCTGTAGTAGGGTTGTTGATTCACTTCAACCACCGGAACCGGGGCTTCAGGTGAGATTCTTTCGACCGAGCCTTCTATGAATTCATCCAGCATAAGGTCGCCGAGAACCATGACTTTTTTTGTGCGCATGGTCTTGAGAATGTTTTCCAGTTTTTCTTTTGAAATTTTCAGCATCTGTCTACTATTGGAGAATACGGTTTAGTTGTCAAGGAAAAGGGCATCTACAAACTGTTGTGCATCGAATGACTGCAGATCTTCCATGCCCTCGCCAATTCCGATGAAACGGATTGGAATTTCAAACTCATTGGCAATGCCGACAATTACGCCTCCTTTGGAGGACCCATCGAGTTTTGTAAGCGCAATCCCGGTTACTTCCAAGGCATTGTTAAACTGACGGGTCTGTTCTATGGCATTCTGGCCGATGGTTGCATCGAGTACCAGCAGGTTTTCATGAGGGGCGCCCGGCATTTTTTTGTCCAAAACACGCTTGGTCTTTTTAAGCTCCTCCATGAGGGTTTCCCTGGTGTGCAGTCTGCCTGCTGTATCTATGATCAGCACGTCGATTTTTCTGGAAATGGCTGCTTGCAGGCCGTCGAACGCTACTGAAGATGGATCTGCCCCCTCATGGGCTTTGATGAAATCCGCCCCTGCCTTGTTAGCCCAGTGTTCGAGCTGCTCGATCGCAGCCGCCCGGAAGGTATCTCCGGAAGCGATTATTACCGATAAACCATCATTTTTGAGGCGATGGGCAATCTTGGCAATGGTCGTGGTTTTGCCGGAACCGTTAACCCCGGTAACCATTATCACAAAGGGCCTGATGTCAGTTGGAATGGTCAGCGACATCTGTCTTTGCTCAAGAATCTGTGTAATTTCGGAATGGATAATTCCCATGGCTGCATCGGGACTGTCAATGGACCCTGACTGGTTTTGCACATGCTCGAAGAGCATATAAGCCGTTTTTACCCCTATGTCGGTGCCCACCAGGGTCTCCTCGAGTTGAGAGAGGACGTCTTCATCCAAAGTCTGAGAGCCTTTGAGAACAGCGGATATCCTGTTGATAAACCCCTTATGAGTCTGGGCCAGTCCTTGTTCCAGCTTTTCTTTCGATGTCGGCGCCACCTCTCTCGGGACTGGTTTGACAGGCTTTTTTTCTACAATTTCTTCCGGTTTATATTCCGCCACTTCCGGTGGTTTGCGGGGATGGATACCCGGAATCGGGATGACCCAGATGTTGAAAACAATAGCAACAACCAGGTATGTCCAGGAAGGTATTTCAGCCGGAAGTGGAAACGGCAGTGCATTATTTACCTGACCGATATAGAGAAAGAGAAAAAAATAGCTTACAATAAATACGATGTAATCATGCGGTGAAAACCTGTACTTCAATCTAATACCTCCATGGTGAAATTTTCACCTAATCCCTATCATAGGCATAATAAAAGGACAAGATCGAGCTGGTATTGATTTTAAAAGGGGGAAGAAACTAACGATGTTGACATGGTGTATATTGTACGTTAAATTTGGTCTGTCAAGAGGGAAAGTTTAACTTTAAACTATAAGTTGTTGGCATAAAATACTATTTCAGCGAGGGGGAATTAATGATCAAGACAGCCATCACTCAAATGTTCGGCGTCAAGTATCCGGTTATCTGCGGGGCCATGATGTGGCTCAGTAAGCCATCTTTATGTGCTGCGATTTCAGAAGCAGGTGGAATGGGTAACCTTACTGCCGGGAATTATGAAACAGAAGATGAATTTCGCAGTGCTATCCACGAGGTACGCAAGCTCACGGATAAACCATTTATGGTGGGAATCACGATCCTGCCTTCGGTGCATATCACGCCGGAGCACCATGCCATGTATGCCAGGGTTTGCGCCGATGAGCAGGTTGCCGGTATAGAAGTTTCCGGATCACCACTTGACAAGGGAATCGGTGTTGATGCACTTGAACAGCTCAAGAAAGCAGGGGTCAAGCTTTTCCACAAGGTTGGATCTGTGCGTCATGCCAAGCATGCTGAAAAAGCCGGCTACGACGGGGTGTATGCCGCCGGCTGGGAAGAGGGCGGGCATCCCCTCGATGATGATGTTACCACCATGATGCTGACCCCGAGGATTGTCGAATCGGTAAGCATTCCAGTTGTAACCGTTGGAGGCATTGCGGACGGACGTTCATTGGCCGCGGCCCTGACGCTGGGTGCCCAGGGAGTGATGATGGCCAGCCGCTTCGTTGCCACCAGGGAATGTGTTGTGCACGATAATATAAAACAGGAACTCATCGGCCGGCAGGAATATGAAACCACCATGTTCTGTAAGAGCCTTGGACTGCAGGGCAGGGGGCTGAAGAACAAGGTCATTTACGATGTTCTCGAGCTTGAGAGCCGCGGCGGCGGGTTTGAGGAATTGATTCCGCTCATTTCGGGCCAGCGGGTGAAAGAGGCTTGGGAAAACGGCAACATCGATCATGCTCCCTTGATGGTGGGGCAGTCAATCGGGCATATTCACGGGATCATGAGTTGCCAGGAAGTACTGGACGGTATGTGTGAGGATGCGGTGAAACACCTGGATAAAGCCAAGGCCCTGTTTCACTAAATCTACCAGCATATAAAAAGAGCGGCATCAGGCAAAATGAATGAGGCCGCTCTTTTTTGTGATTTCAGCGCACTGATTTATCAGGTCTTGGCAGTCTTTTTGGGTGTTGATTTTTTACTCGTCTTCTTCGGGGCTGCTTTGGTCCCGGCGGTTTTGGTTTTTGCGGCAGGGCGGGATTTTGTCGCGCCATTTGCCTCCATTTTCAGCGCAAGATCCAACTGGACATCTTCGGCTTCTTTGACAATGCGCGTGAAGAGTTCTTCAACCGTGGGAATATCCTTCAAGAGGCCAGTGCATTGACCGACCGGGAGAACGCCCTCGGCCATATCACCATCTTCAGTGGCGATGCGGATAGCCCTGAAAGCATTGGCCATGAATGCCAGCTGCATGGCATTATTCCAGCCGGAAGCCAGTACGCCGATGAACAATTTCAGGTATGGCATGTGCATTTGAGCCGCAATATCGCGCGAATTCGGAATGGCCTGCAGCAGCTTCTTTATATTTAAGCCTTCTTTGACTGCCTTTCTGGCGGCGCTGGTATCAAGTACCCGGCACCACATGCCATCAAAGCGTTTGGAGAACAGGGTGTCATAAAGATTTTTTTCCACTGATAAATTTTTGTAGGTCTCGTGCAGCGGACTTTCCTTCGTTGCCATGAGCCTGGTTCCCATGGCGACGCCCTCGGCGCCAAGTGCCAGGGCTGCGGCCAGTCCACGACCGTCGGCAACACCACCTGCGGCAATAACCGGGATATCTAGGGACGAAACAACACTGGGAACCAGACAGAATGTTGTGCCGCTTTCCCCATGGGCCGCCGCTTCATGACCGGTAACAATAACGGAATCGGTGCCGTAGTCCTGAGCCCGTTTGGCATGTCGGTGATTGACTACGGTTGCAACAACCTTGCCTCCGTATTCATGCGCCGCCTTTACTATCCAGTCGCCTTTGCCCAGTGCAAAATTGATAACCGGAACTTTTTCTTCCAGGAGGACCATGGCATTTTCTGCTGCTCCAGGGAAGAGCAGTGAAGCATTTGCTCCGAATGGTTTGTCGGTAAGTGATCGAATTTTTCGAACCGATTGCCGGGTTTGATCGGCGTCGAGCGGACCGGTTGCCAGAATGCCGAGGCCGCCGGCGTTGGAGACAGTTGCAACCATCTCGGGTACACTGACCCAACTCATGCCGGAGAGAACGATAGGGTATTTGATGCCAAATAGTTCGGTAATGCGAGTTTTCATACAAGACTCCTTCTATAATAATGTATTGTTATTGCAGTTTTATACGCAACCCAACCAAAACGTAAATTCTCACTAACAAAAAAAATGTCTTGCCCCTGATCAGAATATTTATTCTGAAATTTACTTAAAAACTGATCAAGTATGTCATAAAAAGGCCTAAAGCGCAAACAGAATGTGTCATTCAGTTTTGTAACATTCCGGAATAAAAGTAATATTCGATGATCATGTCTTGTTGATCAATGTCTGTTATGGATAAAGTTCGAACCCATAAAACAGGCAAAAAATATTTCGTTGTTCCGGGCATGAAGTCGGCCGGATACTTTTATTCCTTAAAAGCCGGTCTATATTCAGGAAGAGGTCTTTTTGTAATTCAGCCTTTTCTGGATGACCGTCTGGATATTGCGCTGGAAGAGTCGCCGCAGGATGTAGCTGCGCATAATATCTGCGCTTTTTGCTACCTCGACCGTGAATTGGATGTTTTCTTTTTTGGACTTGCCCTTTACGATCTTTTTTCTGAGCAGCATCTCGTGATTCATGATCTCATTTCCGAGCCGAACGTAGAATTCAAGATCACTAAATTCAAGGCCCAGATCAAGAATTTTTTTCAATACATCTCTCCCAAAGCGAACATCTTCTTCATTATAGAATTTTTTGCCTTTTTCCTTTACATAGTGCATCAACAGGCCGGATTCCTCTGCCTCTTTGAACTCGGTAGCGCTGAGGCCGGTTTTTTTAAGGAAGTCTTTCTTGTCGACTATGTTGTTCATTGTTCCGAACACAACGTCTTCGATGGCTTCAGCTTCTTCCAGGCTCATCCCTTCTTCATCCATTCTCCGCAAAATGTTCTTGATGATCGAGAGAGGGAAATAGCGTTTTTCCTGGAGATACCGGATTGCCTGTATTTTCTCAACGCAGCTTTCGTCATAGTAAGCCATAGACTTGTTGACTTTATTGGGTTGTGGCAGCAGACCTTGTCGCACGTAGTATCGGATGGTTGATGGTTGAACTTCGCTCCGCTTAGCGATCTCACCAATTTTCAGGTCCATATTCTTCTCCTATTAAGTTATGCTTTAACCTTTGCATCTATAAAACATTCCAAGTCGCGTGTCAAAGCAGATATTTGATTTGTCGGAAAAATTAACAATGACTTGAGAGAATATTATTTTAACATATTCAGGTGTTTGGCCACGATAAGAAAAGAACAATATGACATAGTATCAAACACTTATAAAAAAAAGGATGTGTTTGAGAATGAGGTTGACAGGAGCGGTAAGCACAGGGTATTAAAGTTTAAAGTATCACTTTAAGCTTGTTATTATTACGGATGCTCAAGGCGAGTAATACCGCTGGTGGAAGAGCTTAGGCATGGAGCTTGGAGTCGATTAACGCTTGGCAGGGTGGATATGAGAATTATTTTTCAAGGTATTTTTGATTCAGAACCAAGTGGTTGCGATGTGTCCCAGTACAAGATCATAGGCACAAGCATGATTTATTAGAATATACATCATGCAAGAGCATGCCGGGTAGATACGGTGTGCAGTAATAAAAATAAATGACATAAAAAGAGGACAGTATGCTGAAAACCAGAATTACAGAGCTTTTGGGGATCAAATACCCCATCCTGATGGGGGGCATGCAGTGGATTACTACGGCTGAAATGGTGGCGGCCTTTGCCGAGGCCGGCGGTATGGGCTTTATTCCCTGTGCATCTTTTGAGAGTCTTGATGATCTGAAAGATGAAATCAGAAAGACCAAGGATCTTACCGACAAACCCTTCGGTTTGAACATTTCCATGCTGCCCGACACCAACCTGAGCGGCATAACCATGGGGTATGTAGAAATCGGTATCGATGCGAATGTAAATGCCTTTGAAACATCAGGGCGGTCTCCGGACGAGTTGGTGCCTGTTGCCAGGGAGGCCGGAATCCCGATTATTCACAAGGTCTCCCACTCGCGTTTTGCCAAAAAGGCCGAAAGAGTAGGGGTTGATGCGGTTGCTGTCGCAGGGTTTGAGTGCGGGGGGCATCCCGGGATGGCTGAAATCACGACAATGGTGCTTACTCCAAAGGTAGCCGGAGCCCTTTCTGTTCCGGTAATAGCCGGAGGCGGTATTGTCGATGGCAGAAGCCTGGTCGCAGCCTTAGCACTGGGTGCTGAAGGCGTGATTATGGGCACACGGTTCATGGCTTCCAGGGAATCGCCCATACACAAAAATTTCAAGGACTGGATCTTGAATGCCACTGAAAATGATACTGTGCTGGTGATGCGTTCGATTAATAATCCGGTACGGGTTATACATAATGAGACAGCCCGCAAGACCCTCGAGATCGAGAAACGCGGAACGACCCTCGAAGAACTGCTCACGTATGCCGCCGGTAAGTACGGCAAACAGGCTTATGAAACCGGGGATGTGGATCTGGGCGTAATTTCCATGGGCGAATGTGTCGGGCTGATTGACGAGATTAAAAGTATCGGACAAATCGTCGATGACATAGTCAATGATGCCGAATCAGTCATGAACCGGCTGAATGCCGTTATAAGTTAGAATTTTAAAAAGGAGGGAAGCTTATATGATCAAGACAGCGATTACCGATATGTTTGGTGTTAAGTATCCGATTATATGCGGGGCCATGATGTGGCTGTGCAAGCCGCCGCTGTGTTCTGCAATTTCGAACGCCGGAGGGTTGGGAAACCTGACGGCCGCCAACTATGAAACCGAAGAAGATTTCAGAAATGCTGTTCGTGAAACCCGCGCTCTGACGGATAAACCTTTTATGGTTAATATCACGTTGCTGCCTTCGATCCGCATTACCGCCGAACACCATGAGATGTATATCAAGGTCTGCGCAGAAGAGATGGTCGCCGGCATCGAGGTTTCCGGAGCTCCCCTGGACAGTGTGGGAGGAATGGACGCCATTGAGACCCTGAAAAAAGCCGGGGTCAGATTGTTCCAGAAAGCGGGGGCCGTAAGGCATGCAATACATGCCCAGAAGGTGGGCTATGACGGCGTCTATGCCGCGGGTTATGAAGAAGGCGGTCATCCGCTTGACGATGATGTCAGCACCATGGTTCTGACGTCGCGTCTGGTCGAGGAACTGGATATTCCCGTAGTCACCGTGGGTGGAATTGCGAATGGCCGCACCATGGCCGGAGCCTTGACCCTGGGTGCCCAAGGGGTGATGATGGGCAGCCGTTTCGTCTGCACGCAGGAATGCCCGATCCATGAAAACATCAAGCTGGAGTTGATCCGCAGACAGGAGTACGAGACCATGATCTTCGGCAAATCCATTGGCCTGCAGGGCAGGGCCCTGAGGAGCAAGGTTATCGAAGAAGTGATTGCTATCGAAGAGCGCGGTGGCGGTATCGAGGAGATGATTCCCCTGATAAACGGGCAGAGGATCAAGGATGCCTGGCAAACCGGCAATATTGATTATGCGCCGCTCATGGTGGGACAGTCGATTGGATTGATTGAGGATATTCCGAGTTGCGCCGAACTGCTGGCTAGAATGGCAGATGAAGCCGAGCAATATCTAGCGAGGGCTCAAAGATTGGTTACGGTATAGGAGGTAAGTCATGGCAGAGGAGTTTGTAACACATGAGAAGAAAGGCAATATATTATATCTGAGTTTGAACAGGCCGGACAAGCGCAATGCGATCAGCTTTGAGATGATTGATACCATTTCCGGCATAGTGGATGACAGTATTAACGATCCCGATATCAGAGTCATTGTGCTCAGAGGAGAGGGACCGATGTTTTCAGCCGGTGTCGACTTGAATTCTCTGGCCGGTTTGGTCGGCAGATTCAATGCGGATTCAGCGGCCGGAGGGGCTTCCATCCGGGCTGATATCAATAAATATCAGAATCTTATCAATCGTCTGGAAACGATCGAGATTCCCATCATCAGCGTTATGCACAACCGTGTTTTGGGGCTGGCTCTGGAACTTGTTCTTGCCAGTGATATCCGTTTGATGAGCTCTGAGTGTGTCTGGGGTATGCTGGAACTGAAATTCGGTGTAATCGCCGACCTTGGCGGCACGACCCGTCTGGGCAGGCTGATCGGGACGTCCCGGGCAATGGAGGTGCTGATGACTCGCAGGACCTACACTGCCGAGCAGGCACTTCAATGGGGACTGGTTAACTATATCTATCCGGAAGAAGAGCTCTTTGCCGAAGCTGACAAAATGGCTGAAGAAATTGCTGCAACCGCGCCCATCGCAGTAGGAGCGACCAAGCGGATCATCAAGAAAGGTGAGAGTGTTGACATCATGACTCAGCTCGATATGGAAGCCAACCTGCAGAGTATTCTCTTGCGGAGTGACGATTTCAAAGAGGGAATTCAGGCTATGATAGAGAGCAGAACCCCTGAGTGGAAGCGTAGATAATTTATCAAAAATAGAAAAGGAGTTTTAACGTGGATTTTGTAAAGCTTTTCGAGCCGATTACTATCAATCGATTGATAGTACCGAACAGGATCGTTATGCCCGCAATGGGGCTGGCATTCACCGACGATTATTCCTTGAATGAACGCTATAAGGCCTTTTATCGTGAGCGTGCTCACGGGGGAGTCGGCCTGATGATTATTGGACCGATGGCGATCGATACTATAGGCGCCGCTCCATTTATGCCGGGCCTGTTTGATGAGAGGAATGTTGAGAGTATCGAGGGGTTTGTTCAGGAACTGCACCGTGATACCGAGACTATGCTGGGTACGCAACTGTTTCACATGGGTCGCAGTGCCTTTTCGATGTTCAGCGGGCAAACCCCGATTGGGCCCTCTGCCATACCCAGTCCACTGACTAGGGAAACTCCCCGGGAAATGACGAAGGATGACATTGAAGAGGTGAAGGATTCTTTTGCCGGGGCTGCTAGGCGGGCAAAAGAGGCAGGTTTTGATTTTGTCGAGATCATTGCCTGCACCGGCTACCTGATAAGCCAGTTCCTGAGCCCGGTGACCAATAAGCGCAGTGATGAATACGGCGGTTCGCTTGAGAACCGCATGCGCTTCGGGCTGGAAGTGATTCGCAGTGTGAGACAGGCCGTAGGTGATGATTTTGCCATCGGCATAAGGATCGCCGGCCATGATTTTATTAAGGGGGGCAACACCAACAAGGAATCCGCCCTGTTTGCGGCTACAGCCCAGCAGGCCGGGGTGGATGCCATTAATGTTACCGGGGGCTGGCACGAGACCAAGATTCCCCAGCTCACCACTGATGTGCCGCCGGGTGCCTATGTCTACCTGGCGCGGGGGATCAAGCGCAGTGTCAGTATCCCGGTCTTCGCCTCAAATCGTCTGGGTGACCCGGTTGTGGCTGAAAAGACGCTGAGGAGCTCTGCCAGTGACATGATCTGCTGGGGCCGGCCATTGATTGCCGACCCCGAACTACCCCGCAAGGTCAAAGAGGGCAGGCTGAACGAGATTGTGCCCTGTATCGCCTGTAACCAGGGCTGCTTTGACTCGATTTTTTCAGGTACATCGGTATGCTGTGTCATGAATCCCAGGGCGGGCAGAGAAGGGGAGCTGTCGATTACAAAAGCAGCAGGCAGGAAAAAGATTCTGGTGGCTGGCGGTGGCCCGGCCGGAATGGAATTTGCTGCTACGGCAGCCATGCGCGGTCATGAAGTCAGCCTTTTCGAACAGACGGATGATCTGGGTGGGCAGGTGAATCTGGCCAAGGCCCCGCCCCGGAAGATGGAACTGCAGAACATCATAGAAAGTCTGCGGGGGCGCATGGATGTCGCCGGGGTTAATATCAATCTTAATGCCAGTGTCGAGCCGGAGCAGATTGATTCTCTTGTTACACATAAATTTGATGTGCTGGTGGTGGCCTCAGGCGCAAAACCCCTGGATATCAGGGTTCCGGGTATTGACAGGCCGCATGTTATAAGTGCCTGGGATGTTTTACGCAACAAGGTGTATGATATCGGAGATAATGTGGTTATTGTGGGTGGGAGCGCCACCGGTTGTGAGACCGCGCATTTTATAGCCGCAATGGGAACACCCGGTCCGGAGGCCTTTACTCACATCATGTATCACCGGGCCGAAGACCCGGAATATGCCATGGGACTTCTACACGACTCCGGCAGGACAATCACGGTCATCGAGATGGTCGATCGCATGGCGGATAATGTCGGACGTACGGCCCGTTGGTCGTTGCTTAAGAGCCTGCGCCTTATGGGAGTAAAACTGCGAACCAATACAAAGCTTGCTGAAATTACAGACGGTGCGGTTGTGGTGGAAACATCGGACGGGACAGAGACCATTCCTGCCGATACGGTTGTCATTGCCGTGGGTGCCAGGAGCGAGGACAGATTGAGCATGCGGTGCAACGGGAACAATCTTGCCGTAATCAGAATCGGTGATGCCAAACAGCCCAGAAAGATTACCGATGCCATTCGTGAAGGGTTTGAGGAAGCCCTGAAGGTGTAGAGAAGAGGTCAATCCTATTGCGTACCCAGAACTTTGAACTGCCATATATTCTTTCTGCCAGCCTGATTCCGAGCAGGAATCGGCCATACGAGGGCCAGGCCGGAGATGCCCTGCTGCTGGATATCGCCATGGGAGTCATGGCGGTTGCAGACGGGCCTGAAAGGAACCCGCGAGCATCAGCGATGTTTCTGGATAAGTTTGTGCACAGTCTTGAAGAATCAGGCCTGCTGGTGCCTGATGGAAAAGGCCTGGCCGAATCCTTTGATGATATTGTATCGTTGACTAATGAACTTATCAAAAAAGCGCAGTATCATGAGAGCACCACATTTTCCGCTTTTCTGGTTGGAGCCAACGGGATTGGTGCTTTGCTGCATACCGGCGATAGCATGATATTCCTTATCAGGGATGGTGCCGATGATGTGGTGCAGCTCAGCCGTACCAATCATTACCTGATCGGCCGCTCGCCCAAGCTGCACCAGGCTGAAGTGGTTTCTATAAAAAAAGGCGACCTGGTCTTGCTTGCCACCGATGGCTTGACCGACCTGGCCCGCTGTAATGGGAAGAGCACCGGGGTTTTTCTGAGTCAGGCAATCAACAATCCCTGTCCCCGAAAAATAGCTGATCATATCCTTGAGTGCATCGACAAGGTGGAGGTCGGACTGGATGATATCGCCATCATTTCGGCGGACCTCGATTCCCTCAAGAACTACATATCTCACCCGGCAAAAAACAGACTCATCCTCAAGGACTAGGGCCTGTGTTATGCGAATGAATTGAATTCTGGTTCTAAGTTCTATTGCTATGAGTTTGAATTGTCAATTGGGGTTGGAGTGCCAAATTTTCTTGACATCAGCACCTCCTTTTTCTGTCATAATAACTGACTGGCCGGCCAGTCAGGATATTGCACTATCAAAAATAGGATTAGCAGCATGACTCGACAATCCATAATGGAAGATACAGGAAGAAGAACTCAAAGGGTGGAATCGATCATCCGATCGGCATACGCGATCATGGGTCGCAACGGATTTGCGAACGTATCTCTCTCGGATATCGCCAGGGAAGCAGGAGTCAGTAAGGCTCTACTTCACTATTATTTTAAAAATAAAGAAGAACTACTCGGAGAGATCTACAAATATGCGATGTCCGAATATTTGGAGACGGCCGTGTCAATCTTCGCCGAGGCGGTGCCGTTGGCAAAAAGGCTTGGACGGCTCTTTGATGCATTCTATGCCTACATTCAGCAGAATCCGGACTGGTTTGTCGTCGTTATGGAGCTGACGCTTTTGGGTATAAAACATCCGGACAGGACGAAAGAGGTATTCTCACAACATGTCTATATCCGGGACCTGACCGCCGACATGTTGAGAAAGGCGCGGGATGAGGAAAACCTGTCGGCCGAGGTCGATGTTGATGTCATGGCCTCGATAATGATTGCAATGGCCAACGGGTTTTCCATGTCCTATGTCATTGCCCCTGAAGCGACAGACTTTACCCAAATTATCACCTATTTCAGAAAGATGATCATGGACCTCATGAAAACCAAGGGCGCGGCGGCACGACCTGTCGTTCCGGGGGATGGATGCTATAAAGGGATGCGAAAATGACATGAAGATAGAGAATAAATATTAACCATAATACTTTATATTATTCAGAGGTGATATATGGCTGACTATGATGTTATTGTTATCGGAGGCGGAATCGCGGGTCTGGCGGTTGGCGGGCTCATGTCCAAGGACGGCAGAAAGACTATCGTCCTTGAACAAAACGAGCGGATCGGTGGATTCTGCTCCACCTTCGAACATAAGGGCTATCGGTTTGACGTGGGTACCTCCATCATCGAAATGGAACACGTCATCGATCAGTTTTTCAAGCGCATGGGGACATCCCTGTCAAAGGAGGTGGACCTGATCCCCATCGACCCGGTCTACACTTACCTCCTGAACGACGGGACCGAGGTGAGGTACCCGGTGCCGAATAAGGCCGTAGTCGAGGAGTTCAAGAAGCTTTCTCCCGAGGACGCCAGGGGCTGGATCAAGTATGCCGAGGACATGGAGGATTTCTTCAGCGGTGTAATTCCTGCCTATTTTTATTCGCCCATGCTCACTTTCGGCGATATGTTCGGGATGTTTATCAAGCAGCCGAAACTGCTGAAATACCGGTCGCTCTTTTCCACGAGCTACCAGATGGTGATGGATAATTACTTCAAGCATCCGGTTATCCGTGAAATCCTCAGCTTCCAGGGAACCTTCATGGGGATGCCACCAGCTCTGGTTCCTGGAGTATTTTCGATCCTGCCCTGGAACGAGCACAATGACTTCTACTACAGCAAGGGCGGGCTCATTGCCATCCCCGAGGCGATCCTCCGGGTGAGCAAGAAGGCCGGAATGGAGTTTCGGACTGAGGCGCTGGTAAAGAAGGTCATCGTGAAAAACAAACGGGCCTGTGGGGTGATTCTTTCCGACGGCACGGAGATAACTGCCAAGGTAGTCGTTTCGGACATCAGCGCCAAGGCGCTCTACACGGACTTGATCGGACTGGAGCATCTGGGTCCGATAGCGCGCCGGGGGGTGAAGAGCCTGAAAAACTCCCCGTCGGCCCTTATGTTTTTCCTGGGGCTCGACGCGGCGCCGCCCCTCAAGTCCCACCATACCATCCTGACGGCTACTCCGGAGGAATTCGATCTTTTCTTTGACCAGATGCTCATTGAAAAGAGGCTGCCGGACCGTCAGGCGGGTCTCATCAGCTGGAAAACTTACTCGGATCCGGGCCTAGCGCCGAAAGGACATCATGCGATCGTGATGACGTTGTTCGGCAATTACCATCTGGCGGGCACCGATTGGGACCGAATAAAGGATCAGTTAACCGAGGAATATGTCGATTACTTCACTCGCAGGTACCTGCCGGGGATGAAAGACCATGTGAAGGTCGCAATGCTGGGCACGCCCCGGGATTTCGAACGGGATCTCCTGGCGCCTGAGGGGGGTATCTATTTGCTCCCCAATGATATGGGTCATTCGGCGGTCTTTCGGCCGTCGGCCAAATCCAAGGGAATTGAGGGGCTCTATCTGGTGGGTGCATCGACCCATCCGGGCGGCGGTGTCCCCACTGTGATCTGCTCGGCGATAATCGCAGACGAGCTTATCAAAAAGCACGAACAAAACTAACGAGGTGGAGGAGAAGATGAATATCGTATTATTTATCCTTGCCGTTATCTCGGGACTGTTGACGCTGGGCTGGATCAATTATCTTCTGATGAGCAAACCCAAGAAGGTGTTTTTCAAACAGCAGATAAAAGCGCTGCCGCATATGCTGCTGCGCTATTTTGTCTAATCAGACGGCTGCGGTCGAATCCAACTGCATTCGTAGTTACCAGACCATCGGATCGGGAATTAAGATCAGGGAGTCGCCCATTTAATCTAGACGTTTGGTTTATGAATCAGGGCCCCAGATTTATAAGCAATGTTCACTGAAAGACCGGTTTCCATTGAATAACGCATCACATGCTACGACTCGTTAAAATGGAAGACAACCATCTTCAGTTCGGTCATCTCTTGAACAGCGTATTTGGGGCCTTCTTTGCCCATTCCACTCTGCTTCAGGCCGCCGTACGGCATCAGATCAGCGCGCCATTGGGTGCCCCAGTTAACATGAATATTCCCGGATTCGACCTTGCGTGCAAATTTCATCGCCCAATCGATGTTCTTGGTGAAAATGGCGGCACTCAAGCCATAATCAGTTTCATTTGCGAGTGCGATGGCCTCATCAATGTTTTCGGCGAGTGTTAGACCGACAACGGGTCCAAAAACTTCCTCACGCGAGATACTCATATCCGGTTTGACACCTGCCACGATAGTAGGGGCATAAAACCGGCCGTTTCTTTCTCCACCGCTGATCAGTTCAGCCCCATCCAGGACAGCATCTTTAACCATTTTGTCTACCCGGATGGAATCAGATTCACGAATCATCGGCCCCATTTGGGTAGATTCATTCAGAGGATCTCCGGTTGTGATATCACTGACGGTTGCTTTCAAAGCATCGAGGAAATCATCATGGATTCGTTTATGAGCAATGATCCTCTGGGTCGAGATACAGGTCTGCCCTGCATTGGCATAGCTGCAGGCAGTCGTTAATCGTGAAGCTTCCACCGGGTCTGAATCGGGCATGATAATCAGGGGTGAATTCGAGCCAAGTTCCATGGTCACGCGTTTTATCCCCGCAGTATGGCAAATGTGCTCACCAATATCACGGCTGCCCGTGAAGGTGATCTTTCTGACTCGCCGATCCCTGCAAAGGGCATCGCCGATTTCGCCTCCGGCTCCTGTCACACATTGGATAGCTTCCGGTGGAGTGCCTGCTTCCAAGAAAAGTTCGACCAGTTTTAAGGCGGACAACGGGGTGTCTGTCGCCGGTTTAAGTATAATGGCATTTCCGGCAGCGATAGCAGGGCCTGCTTTGTGGCACACCAGGTGTAGCGGAAAGTTAAACGGGCTGATCCCAACGACAACACCACAAGGAACTCGAACGGTGAATCCGAATTTGCCGTAAACACCAGGTGCGCCATCGAGGGGCACGACTTCACCCGAAAGCCGTTTGGATTCCTCAGCCGAAAGGGCGATGATTTCCGCCGAACGATTCGCTTCGATCCGAGCCTCGGCGATGATTTTTCCTTCCTCCAGGGTAATCATGTGCGCCAGGTCTTCCATTTGTTCCAGCATCAATTCATGAACTTTGTGGAGGATCTCATACCTTTCATAGCCCGTCATTCTGGCCATAATCTTGGCACCGCGTTCGGCAGTTGCGAGTGCTTTTTCGGCATCGTTAATATCGCCTTTGGGGATGGTGTCAATCACCGAGCCGTCGAAAGGATGCAAGACCTCAATCTTTTGCGATTTATCAATCCATTCACCACCAATGTACATTTTCATCTCTATCTTCTCCTTAAAATAGATACTTGGGATGATGATTATAAAATTATCTATGCATTAGTCCGAACCGTATTATTTATAAAAAATCATGCTAAATACAAAACAAAGCCTATGGGCAAAGCTCTTGTTTACACTAATCAATTTAAAGAAATATTTTACAACCTGAATGAAACGATTACAACTTTTAATTGATTATCAAGATTTCATTATTTTTTAAGGATAAATGCGGATTTGTGCTTATTTTGGCAGCCCATTATTTATTCAAGACTTGAAACGGTTTGTTCTATTCAATGTTTCTAATTAGTTTCGTCAACAATAAATATGAAGATCCAATGATTTGTTTTTCCAAACGCGAAAGATAAGGATGACCTATGGTTTTTGTATCGACTAACATACCTACTTGCCGGTATGTTTATTCCATGTTATTTAAAGATGAGATAACCATGGGGGTTGATAAAATGGCAGAAAATAAACCAAAGGAAGTCAGACATAGGGAAATTTTGGACGCCGCCCTGCAGTGCTTTACAGAGAAGGGGCGTCATAAGACTACAATTGACGACATAGCCAGCGAGGCCAATATGACAAAAGGCGGGATCTATTGGCATTACAGGGATAAGCGGGAAATCTATATCTCCATGATCGAAAGACACCTCCAAGAAGATATGGCAATATGGAACGAACTGCTGACAAAAGAAGAGATAGGGCCTGATTTAATTACTAATGTGGGAATTTCTTATCTAAGATATTTCATCCGGGACAGACGCCACATTTACCTACATGCAGAATTTTTTGCTGAATCATTTAGAGACGATGTGCTCAAGGCCGAACTAGACAAAGTCCATCGTAAGTGGAAGATGATGATAAAGAACATTGTTCAAAAGGTTCTAGAAAAACTGGAAATAGAGCAACCCTTCAAAGACGTTGATGGAATTTCTTGCGTTCTCTTGGCTTGTATTGAAGGTATAGCGCACCAATATTGGTTGAGCGGGAAAGATGAGGATGTAACCTATTATGAGAAGGCCTGGCGGGTCTTTGTTAACCTTTTACTCAAAGGTGTCCAGGCAAAGTAAAGATTGAAAAAGAAATGGATAAAGAAAGGGACACTGTTTTGACAGCAATGGGTATTATTTTATTTGTGATCATCCTGGTGGGGTTTTTCCTGTTGCCACTTCGCGCGCCGGTTTTATGTTGTTTTCCCCATCTGATTTAAGTGGTCTGGCCGACAAGTTCCATGAACAAAGATATGGATTCAAATTGTTTTCCGACATATCCTGCGGGTTTGCCCATAAGAATCTCCTGGCTGTTTTCTCAGTTGGTATTGGAAAAGGCCCATTTCATATGCTGATATTTTTCCTCGGAGGTACTTGGTTGTTCAATTCAAAAGATTCGTTTTTATATGTGTGGGCTTATTCAAAAAAGAACGGTTCGAAGTTTTTCTGAGGCCTACTAATCTCAATATAAGGGAAGTGTAAATGAAAATACGAGAGATGAAAATAACAACCACTGTTTTAAGAAACGAGGTCGGCCCTCTATGGATTTTTGTTTTGATCAAATGCCTGATAAGGAAACGAGTGATATTCAATAGTACCCACTGGGCAAGGCAAAACACTGTTGAAGCAAGGTTTGCCAGTCGTCTTGCCTTTACGGCTGCAGTTTACTCTGTCCTGTCCGAAATGTTTGACCGGGATGAAGCCTTTCGGATTGTAAGCAAAATCATTGTTCCAATCGGAGCTTGCGAACAATGGGATAACCTGCGTTCCTTGGATGTCGAGAATAAAAATGGTATCGAACGACTCGGGAAGTTTTACGATTTTATGGGCGAGGGCGGGTCAGGTCAGTTCGTTCGGAGAAAACTCGTAGAGAGAAGCGATAAACTTCTACAGTTTGAAGTCAGAGAGTGCCTTTTTGCGCGGTTTTTTGAACAAGTTGGGATGTTGGAATTAGCAACACTTCTTTGCAAGGTCGACAGAGCCTTTTTCCCAACCGCCATCCCTGATTATGAATTCTCCAGGAACGATTCCTGGGAAAATACTGCTGCGTATAAGAAAGATCACTGTGAATTTAAGTTTGAGAAGAAAAATAGTTTTGTCGATGAAAAGTACATCAGAGAAACACTCCTGTTGGATTTCACTCATCCTGGAATACAAATGCTCTACGAAGATCTGGATTTGCCATATAAGACCGACGAAAAAAAGATCAATTTCATTTATGAGTATGTGAAAAGAGAGATCAAAGCAGCTAATAGCGCAGGTAAAATAAAACCAGCATCAAAGGTTCTGAAGCAAAGGCGGGGAAGTAACACGAAGAAGACGATTCTGTTCATGGCCTTACTGCGTGCGGGAGGGGTTCCCTGCCGGGTTCATTTCGTCACTACAAGCAAGGGAATTCAATCCAGGGCGGAGATTTTCTACCAAGGTGAATGGGTGGGGATTGCGCGCTGGATTGACCATGGTGGCATCGCTCCAGTAGATTACGGGGCATGGGGACAAGAGAATACAAACGCTTGGGGTGTGTCAGTTCTCGATGATCACGGTGT
>Ga0272441_10001270_pt1 | contig 53977 bp, 46 predicted proteins | sample SSMProp6N_FD_193582 | JGI IMG/M metagenome (GOLD analysis project Ga0272441, IMG submission 193582) | Marine sediment archaeal communities from Little Sippewissett salt marsh, Falmouth, MA, United States - SSM-Prop-6N | ecosystem: Environmental > Aquatic > Marine > Wetlands > Sediment ...
CACATGTCTTGAGTAACTACATGAGGAGGACTGAAATGAAAAAAAAGATTATCACTGCTCTCGTGCTGCCGATCATGTTTTTGTACATCGGGTCGGCGTTCGGACAGGATCTGGTCGTATATCCGGCCAAGGGGCAGAGCAAGGACCAGATGGAAAAGGACAAATTCGACTGTTACAACTGGGCCAAGCAAGAGACGGGGTTTGATCCCATGGCGGGATCGACGGCGACCGCCGCCGCACCGCAGTCTGAGAGCAGCGCCGTCCGTGGTGCCGCCCGTGGTGCCCTGGTGGGTGTCGCTGCCGGTGCCATTGCCGGTGATGCCGGCAAGGGAGCCGCCATCGGCGCTGCATCCGGCGGTCTTTTGGGCGGGATGAAGGGTCGTGACCAGAGGCGACAGCAGGAGTCGGCACAGCAGCAGCAAGCCGCGGCACACAACAAAAAGCGCAGCGATTATAACCGTGCCTACGGGGCGTGCCTGGAAGGAAAAGGATACACGGTAAAATAGAGGGAGGCGATGATGAAGGTTCATAAAATAATCATAGTGACGGTGTTGTGCCTTTTCGTGGTTTCTGTTCACGCTCACGCAGGTGAATTTGATGGCACGAGGCCATTACTATGCGCCACCATCAAGGTCATCGAATGTTCAAAAAGTGAAGGATGCATGGAACTGACACCGGAAGATGTGGCACTGCCTCCGTTTTTTGTAATCGACTTTGACAAAAAAGAGATTCAATCGACGAAAGAAAGCACAATACAAAAAACGAGTAAAATAAAACACATGGACCATGTTGACGGTAAGCTGATCATTCAGGGTGCCGAAGACGGCGTGGAGGGCGTCAGGGACGGTGTTGGGTATACACTTGCCATTTCGGAAGACTCGGGGAAATTCGTGTTGGCAGCCTCGGGCGATGCGGTTGCATTCATCATTTTTGGCGCCTGCACGCTCCGTTAATAATTGCGACAGGTTCGTTGCTCTGGGCCGGTTCATTCACGTACGTCAGAATTTCCCTTCGATCTCTTCTTCCGGTGCATAAAGGGCAGGGAGAGGGAAAATAGGCTTGAGTATAATGTAACGTAATAAATCCATTTTCGTTGTGCAGCTGCTAAGGCCGGATGGTTTCACGGTTCCCATGGTGTGTGAGATGATTTATCCATATGCTTCTTCTCTTGCGACGACTGGCGAATCACGATCAGGGCCGCTTTTCGGAATCGATCAGCAGGAATGTTACCCGGTTCCCGGGTCCTTTATCAGGACCATGATGACGGTACTATTGTGCCTTTTATCAAAAACAGAGCACACACCTGAAATATCTACCGGAAACGCAACGGAGACAGCCAGAGGCAGACGATCACCCGGGCCGGTGCCGTGTGCAGCATTTCACACCGGCAATTCGTTACATGCCGATGTCATGTAGGCCTTAGCCTGAACTAAGTCACTAAAAACGCACGTTATTAGCTCCTTTCGGGGGATGTGGCATTCATCAAATGTGATTATACTTTACGCTAATAATGGGTAGATTGCATTGATCGATCGGAAAGGATCGGGACATATGCCGCATTCAAAACTGAAAAAAAGACTCACCCTCGGATCACCGGCAATATATCAGATCAACTAACAGGGGAACCTGGAAGAAAGCTGGTGGGGCAGACTGCGCGGTATGCGGATCGTCACGTGCTATGGAAAGGACTCCGTCAAGGTGACGACCCCGGTGGGGCGGGTGCGGGACCATTCGTCACACGTATTCACTGATGTAATCAGGCAAATGAAAGGATAAATACGGTCATACCGGTCATCAAGAATCCGTTTATATTCTGATGCCGGATGCCATACATGGAAACACAGTAGTCTGCACTTCCATTTTTAATGCCCGCATAGAGAAACCTGCAATCTCTTAAAATAATAAAGGAGAAGCAAGGTGAAAACAAAAAGTTTATTCACACTGGCTCTGACCATGGTGATGGTGAGCGGCCTGGTGACCGCAGCCTGGGCCCAGCCGCCCAAAATGAAGATGACCACGGAGATCCCACCGGGGATTGCAACGCCGGACAAATTGGAGACCCGCCTCGGTACCCTGACGCTCTTCGACGGAGTGCCCGACAGGGAGACTGCGCAGAAGGTCTATGACAATCTCGATTTCCTGCGTGCGGTGCAGGCCTACCTGAACAGCATCCAGATAGCGTCCATGTATGGGATGCGCAAAGGAATCCTAGAGTTTGGTCCGCCCAACACGACTGCACTTCTGTTCGAGACCCTCATGGACTCCAAGGCGCTGTGGCTGACACCGAATACAACCTCGGTCTACATGACATCGTGGCTTGAGATGAAAGATGAGCCGTATGTCATCGAAACACCACCCAATGTGCTTGGTTTCATTGATGATCACTGGTTCAAATACGTCACGGACTTTGGCAACGCAGGCCCGGATAAAGGCAAGGGCGGCAAGTTCCTGATTCTGCCACCTGGTTATAAGGGCGAGGTTCCTGAGGGCTATCATGTCACCCGGACCAACACCTACGGCAACTGGGTCATCTGGCGCGGTTTTCAGGTGGAGGGCGACCCGGCTCCCGCCGTCGAGACGACCAAGAAGATCTTCCGGATGTATCCATTGTCACAAAAAGACAATCAGCCGAAGATGAATTTTATCAACGTCTCAGGTAAATTCAACAATACAATTCACCGGATGGATTATGGCATCTTTGAGGAGATCAACGCGGTCGTACAGACCGAGCCGGGCGAAGGACAGAATCCGGAAATCCTCGGTCTGCTCGCTTCCATCGGGATCAAAAAGGGCCAACCTTTCAACCCTGATGCCCGCATGAAGAAGATTCTGGCGGAAGCCGCCGATGTAGGTGCCGTCATGGTCCGCACCTTGACCGCACGTCCACGCGAAGACATGTATTATTACTATCCAGGTGAAAGCATCTGGAGCACCTGTTTTCCCGGCGGCAGTCATGAGTTCCTCGAAAATGGCGTGATGGTGCCGGACGCCCGTTCTTTCTTCCATTTCTATGCGACCGGCATCACTCCGGCGATGACCGCCAAGATTGTCGGCATTGGTTCGCAGTACGCGGTAGCTTATCTTGATTCCGAGGGCAACAGCCTCGACGGCGGCAAGACCTACAAAGTGCACCTGCCGCCCAACGTTCCGGCCAAGGACTTCTGGTCTTTCACGCTCTACGACAACCAGACCCGATCCATGCTCCAGACCGACCAGCAGTTTCCGGGGCTGGATAACAAAGCAAAGGGCTTAAAGCAGAATGCCGACGGATCCTACGACGTGTATTTCGGCCCTAATGCTCCCGCGGGGAAAGAAGGTAACTGGCTTCAGACCATCCCCGGTAAGGGGTGGAACATGCTCTTCCGCCTCTACGGGCCGCTACAACCCTGGTTCGATAAAACCTGGAGGCCGGGTGATCCGGAGCTGGTCAAATAGTTAACCCACACATGGTTCATCAGGAGTGCCTCGGTTCCTCTACCCGAGGCACTCTAAAAAAGGAGATCCTGCAATGAAAACAAGACACTTGTTGACAATAGCAGTTATCGGGTTAATAGTGGCAACCCTGACGGCAACAGCCTGGGCTGCGCCGCCCAGGATGAAGATGACTACCGACATCCCGGCGTCGATTACGGCTCCGGACAAGGTGGAAACCTCGATCGGCACGCTTAATTACTTTGACGGCGTGCCAGACGAAGCAGCCATCGACAAGGTCTACGACTACCTCGATCGCTCGCGAGCCGTGGAGGTGTTTTTGAACTCCATCCCGGCCATGTCCATGTATGCGTTGCGGGAAGGTCAGGCGAGTGTCGGTGCCGTTAAGTGTAACGAGGTCTGCATCTTCGACACCTTGATGGATTCCAAGTCACTGGTCCTGACGGGCAATACATCCACCATGTATGCGGTGGGTTTCCTCGCCCTCGACAAGGACGGTCCGACGGTGGTCGATCTTCCGGCCGGCATGCTGGGGATTCTCGATGACATGGCGTTTCTGTACATGACCGACCTCGGAGTAGCTGGTCCCGACAAGGGCAAGGGTGGTAAATTTCTGGTGCTGCCCCCGAAGTACAAGGGCAATGTTCCCGACGGTTACTTTGTGGTGCCTTCCAAGACTTATGGTGTGTGGCTGTTCATGCGCGGGTATCTCGACAAGAGCCTGCCGCTCGAAAAGGCGATCCCCGCCGCTTCCGCAAACATCCGCAACAAGCTCAAGGTCTATCCGCTGACCAAGAAGGACAATCCTCCGAAGATGAAATTTATCAATGTCTCGGGCAGGGAACTCAACACGGTGCTGCCCAACGACTACAGTTTTTATGAAAAGCTGCATGCACTCATTCAGGATGAGCCCGATGACTTTCTCGGTCCCGAGATCAAGGGCCAGTTGGCCGCCATCGGCATAGTCAAGGGCGAGCCCTTCAACCCCGATGCGCGTATGAAGAAGATCCTCACAGATGCGGCCGCCATCGGCAATGCCGCCGCTCGTGCAATCAGCTACTTCCCGCGCGATCCGGACAACCTCATCTACGACGAGAACAGTGCGTGGATCATGGCCTATCCGGCCAAGAACACAACCTTCACCAAAAACGGCGCCCGCAGCCTCGATGCCCGTGTGCTCTTCCACTTTGGCTATATCTGCGTCTCACCGGCCATGGCGGTGACGGTGCCCGGCAAGGGGTCGGACTACGGTATCGCCGCGTTGGATTCAAAAAAACGACCCTTCGACGGATCCAAGACCTACAGGCTGCATCTCCCGCCCAATCCTCCCGCGAAAGATTTCTGGGCGCTTACGATGTACGACACCCAGACCCGCTCGCAGCTGCAGACGGATCAGCAGTTCCCGACGCTTGGCAGTCAGAACAAGGGAATCGAGAAGAACGCTGACGGGTCTTACGATATCTACTTAGCTCCCGAACCGCCCGCAGGCAAAGAAGGCAACTGGCTGCAGACCGTTCCGGGCAAAAGCTGGTTTGTCGCCCTGAGGATGTATGGCCCGCTCCAGCCCTGGATCGATAAAACCTGGCGCCCGGGTGAGATCGAGCTGGTGGAGTAGCTCAGTCAGCCGGGCTAGGTGCCAGTATGGGTGCAATCGTCAAAAGTGCCCACTGATCCGTTCGATGGCAAACCGCTGCAACTGGAAACAGATCAACTCAGTGTGCCTGTCGGCATCGGCGTGGACATGCTCGTCAGACTAGGCACGCTGCCGTAAAAGATCGGTGCGGAGGTTCACTATTATATTGAACAGGATGACAATCTTGGCCCGGAGTGGCAGCGTTGCCTCCTTTTTATTCCCGTGCTGCCCGCCCCTGAATGGTCCCGAAATCCGCTGTCTTGAGACAATAAAATGTCGCAGCGTGAGCGCCTTGTTGACCGTAAGTGGAAAGAGAACATGGGAAGTTTTGCAGAGAATATCAAGGGATCCTTGAAGGTGCCGTAACCTCGAGTGCCGATGGCGCCTGAATAGAAAATATAGCCATATAATTCAGAAAGGAGCAATTACCATGAAAAGAAGTATCATTATTTCGGTCATGCTTTGCGGCGCAGTCCTTTTCGGACTGATGGCCCGAAGCCTGATGGCAGTAGAGATCCTGACAAAGGAAGATTTCATCACCAAAACCGTTGCAACGGAACAGCTTGTGAAAACTGCGGATAACGCGATCATTCTGTTCGACGCATCTTTTGCCACAATGAAGGCAAAATATCGCGATACGGAGATGACACGATACGACATCGCCAGGAAGATTCTTGAGGAAACAAATGAATATCTGCCGGACCTGGGGTATAATATCGGTCTGTATTCGTATACACCATGGAATCCTCTGTATCCGATGCAGCGATATGACCGTGAAAAGTTTGCAGAAGCTCTGAAAGCCCTGCCGACGGAACCGGTCTTCGGTGAAAAACAGCTGCAAAAGGCTCTCCTCGAGATTGATCCTGTATTGGAGGGGCTGAGCGGCAGAACGATAGTATTTGTGTTCACCGACGGTAGATATGTCAAGGCACCGGGAATGGAACCTGTCTCCCTCGGGGAAGAACTCGCCCGTAAGTATCCCGTATGCTTTGTTGTGGTCAGTACTGCCGATGACCGGATCACCGAAAAGATCCTGGAAAGATTCGCCTCGGTTAATGCGTGCTCGAGAGTCGTGCCCTTTGAGGCGTTTATTGACAGACCGGAGTATATCACCGGTGCGCTTTATGAGGTAAAGGCTGCCACGGATGTTGTCACCACAACGGAAACCAGGATTGTCGGTGCAAAAGTGGACAATGTCCTGTTCGATTTTGATAAATCCGACATAAGCGCGGAATATCATGAGCCGCTCAACAAGCTGGGAACGTTTCTTAAGGACCATCCGGCTTCCTATGCCGTGATTGCCGGATATGCCGACAACAGTGGCGGGTTGGAATATAACTACCTTCTGTCACGGAAAAGAGCTGAAAGCGTGGCTGAGTATCTCCGGAACAATTTCGATATAGCACAGGACAGGCTGGTCACGCTCTTTTACGGCGTCATAAATCCGATTGCCGACAACAAGACCAAAGAGGGTCGCCGGATGAATCGCCGTGCTGAAATAGCCGTCGGTGGACTGGAATAGCATGAGACCGCCGGGGTGATCTGTGCCGTTGAAAAGGGTAGATGGCCAGTTCTGTGACTGAGCCGATGTGTGTGATGATGAGAACACAATTGAAATCTGGATCGGTCAGGGACGGTCCCGGAAAAGGCCGTTTCCCCGTACCCGGAGGAGGGCACCGGAACGGTATACCGCGTGTTGTGGTCTGGGTAGGGCGCATCGTATTGCTTGCAGGGCTTCTTGCCTTAACGGTGCTGTTCGTCTGGGCCTTCGATTCGCGGAGCATGCCAGAACTCTGCCTCTGGCACACGGTGTCATTATCGCACGAGTTTACGGCCCGCGACGAGACGCCCCGGAGCACACTTAAGGATTACCTCGATCGAGAAGAGGCCCTCTTCCGCGAACTTAAAGAGAAGATTTACGACCGGGTGGCGGCGACAGACGAACAGGCTTTCAGCCGCTACCGTGCCGGCGGACCGCAGGATCCCGGGGGTCTGCCGCGCAACTGGAACCGGACCTTCGAGCTTGTACCTGAGAAAATTCGGGGAGGTGCTCTGCTTCTCCATGGTCTTACCGATTCGCCATACAGCCTGCGCCGCATCGGCGAGATCCTCTACGCCAAAGGATTCTATGTCCTCGGGCTTCGCCTGCCCGCGCACGGCACCATCCCGGGAGCCCTGACGAAGGTGCACTGGGAAGACTGGATGGCGGCGAGCCGGATCGGCGCCATCCACGTACGCGAGCGGATCGGACCGGACCGGCCATTCGTGATCTGCGGCTACTCGAACGGCGGCGCGCTGGCGGTCAAGTATGCCCTCGACGGGCTGACCGATGCGAGTCTTCCGCGTCCGGACCGGCTTCTGCTCTTTTCGCCGGAGATTGGCATCATGAAAATAGCCCTCGTGGCAAACGCACATAAACTTTTCAGCTTCCTGCCATACTTTGCCAAGGCAAAGTGGCAGTCGATCGAGCCAGAATTCGATCCTTACAAATACAACTCATTTCCCATGAATGCAGCGCAACAGGCATATAATCTTACGGTTGCCCTTCAGCGGCAGGTGGAACAAATGCGCCGGGCCGGCCACTTTGCCGATTTCCCGCCGGTCCTCGCGTTTCTCTCGTGGGTCGACGCCACAGTCGAGACGTCTGCGACGATCAATCGACTCTTCGATCGGCTCGAGAACGAAGGCAGCGAACTTATCATATTCGACGTGAACCGTTCCGACCGGCTGGTGCCCTTTCTTAAAGACGCAGACCGGGGTCCCCTCGAACGAATCTTCGCCCGGTCCGATCTCCCTTATCGCCTCACGCTTATTACCAATGTGGCCGGGAATACTGAAAGAGTGGCCCGGCGAACCAAGGCATCCCGCTCAAGTGCAGTCAATTCTACGGCCCTCGGCATGGCATGGCCCCGTGGTGTGTATTCACTGTCCCACGTTGCAATTCCCTTCGCACCCGACGATCCAGTCTACGGTGCGGATGAAAATGCCGGCGTCGCATACGGAGGGCTGCCCCTCGGTAGATTGCAGGCGCGCGGGGAGACACATCTCCTCATTGCGCCGATAAGCCGACTCATGCGGCTGCGCTACAATCCGTTTTTCGAGTATATGGCACAACGTGTCATAAGGGAGATTGACGACATTTCGAAATCACCTCTGAAATAGTGTGCGGTGACGCGCATGTGAGAGTTCTGAGCATCTTACATCGTAACTATCCTGGAACACGATAGGAGAGAAGCTCATGCACCGCATTTTCAGGATCAGCATTATTCTATGTGCCATCGCTATAAGCTCCGGGTGCACAGGGTTCCGGCATGAACATGCACTGCACTCAAAGTTTTACCCAAGTCCGGTTGGTAATCACCGTGTCCTGGCCGTTTTGCTGCCCGGCATCGGGGGTGATGGGTCACTTTACGAAACTCAGGGGTTTATTGAGGCCGTGCGTGAAAGAGAATTTGAGGCCGATATAAAGGTACTGAATGTGGCGCCCCGTATGTACCTGGATAAAAAGATTGTCGATGTGTTGAAAATCGAAGTATTTTCACCTGCCGTCCGCGAGGGATACGAGGAGATTCATCTTGTGGGAATTTCTCTGGGCGGACATGGTGCACTGCTTTATGCGACCGAATATCCCCATGATGTGGAAGTTGTCATCGTGATTGCCCCCTTTCTTGGTGGATCCGTCGTGAGAGGTGCAATTAACGATGCCGGAGGGCTTGAATACTGGGAGGATTGTCCATTCATGAGCTGGAATTATGCCTGCCGGTTCTGGAGGTCGGTGAAAGATTATATGTCGCATCCCCGAAAGAGGACAAATCTGTATCTGGGATACGGCACGAACGATATGTTTGCTGCCGAATGCCGCATCCTGGCCGGGATGCTACCCCCTGAAAATGTGTTTACCGTGTCCGGCGGACATGAATGGACCACCTGGAAAAAGCTGTGGCTGATTGCACTGGACCATTTCCGGATAATCAGATCCGATCGGCAGGCTCGGATTAAAAAAGACGATGTATCCAATATAGAGTGACATAGCGGTTGAAATGAGAGAGGGGCTTTATATGGCATGTGATGTGCGAAGCTACTGCATGGTATACCGTTGCTCGCCCTTGGGGACATACCACTTGATGAAATTATAGCCGATCCCGATGGGGGCTGGATCGACGCCTCTGAACCGGGCGCTGATTATGGGCAGGGAATCGGGCACATAGAGAAAGGTATACGGTTGTTCTTCGGCGAGGATCTCCTGGATGCGGAAGTAGCACTGCTTTCGTTCTTCCTGGTCGAAAGTGTTGCGGCCCTTTTCGAGCAGCTCGTCAACTTCTTCGTTCTTATACGAGATGAAGTTCAATTCGCCCTCTTTGGTCTTACTTGAATGCCATACATCATAGAGATCCGGATCGAGGGTGATGGTCCAGCCCAAAATCGTCGCATCGAATCTCCGTTTGTTGATGAAGTCGTTGATGAAGGCGGCCCATTCGATGACACGTATCTTCGCTTTGACGCCGATATCGGCAAGACGACGCTGGGTGATTTCGGCACATTTGGCCCGGACTTCGTTGCCCTGGTTGGTGATAATCTCGAATATGAAAGGTATGCCGTCTTTATCGACGATTCCGTCGCCGTCGGTATCCTGCCATCCCGCCTCGGCAAGAAGCTTTCTGGCTTTCTCAGGGTTGTAGGGGTATCGCTTTACGTTGGGGTTGTACGCCCACGTGCCTGGCTTGAAAGGGCCCGTGGCGACCTTTCCCAGGCCCAGGAGGATACCTTCTATAAATTCCTGCTTGTTGATAGCGTAGGAGAACGCCTGGCGCACCCGCGTGTCCCTGAAAAAGGGATTTGCGAGGTTGTAGCCCAGGTATGTATAGCCGAATGAAAGATAGCGGTATTTATTGTAGTTTTTCCTGAAGAGATTGTTCTCCGTCTGACGGGTATACTGGAGGGGCGTCAACCCCATCTGGTCGATACCCCTGGCCCTCAGCTCCAGGAACATGGTGGCGGTATCGGGAATAATGCGCATGATATAGCCGTCGATGTGAGGGCGGCCCTCGAAATAGTTCGGGTTCGATACCAGTGCGATTTTCTGTCCCGTGACCCACTCTTTGAACATGTAGGGACCCGTGCCGACGGGATGGCGCGTAAGGGGCGATTGCATGATGTCCTTTCCCTTCAGAAGGTGCTGAGGCAGTATGGCGGCACCCCAGCTGGCCAGTGCCGGTGCGAAGGGCCGGTCGTAAGTAACCCTGAAGGTATAGTCGTCCAAGACCTCCGCCTTTGTCACCTTGAGAAAGTCGCCCGCGTAGGCCGTCGGTGTTTTGGGATCGACTGTAACCCGGTAGGTGTAGAGCACATCATCGGCCGTGAAAGGCTGCCCGTCATGCCACGTGACCCCTTTTCTGAGGTGAAAGGTGATCACGAGGCCATTGTCGGAAATGTCCCATGATTCGGCTAGATCACCCACAATGTTGAGATCCCTGTCGTATTTGACAAGTCCGTTGAAAACCTGGGCGGATATACTGTGTGAGGTGCTGTCCGAAGACAGGATCGGGATCAGGTTGGAGGCGTCTCCGATGGAGCCTTCCACCAGTATGTCCCCGTATGCGGGCGTGGTGCTGTCCGAAACTTCCAATGATGCCGTCTGGTTGCTATCGGTGTCGCCACCGCATGCCGACAGAAACACCATAAAAATTAACACCATCAGCGTCAAAATGTGTCGTCGATATCTCATTCCCATTTGTTGTGTTCCCGAAAACAGGCCGGCTGCCGCCGGGCGGTTATACGCCCATCGTCCGTTCGAGTTTTTCTTTCATTGTCGTGAGGGCCGCCGATATCTCGACAGGATAGGTAGATGATCTGTTCAATGCCTTCAGGTACGGCGGGAGCATCCGAATCTGTTCACTCGTGTAATCCCTGATTTCATGCACGGTCGGGTAGCGTGTGATACGTTTCCCATGGGACATGTACTGTCGTACCAGAGGGCGGCCTTCCTGTGGGTCGTCCTCGATGGTCAATACATCTTTCACCATGATGCCGTTTTCGAAATGACGGTGTACCTGTTTCCGCCCCGGGAGGGTGGCCTTTCCTTCCGATTTTTTTAATCTCGGCGTACCGGCATATTCCGTGAGTTTATAGGCGCTGTCGAAGTAGGGCACATCTGCCGATGTATTGACCCGGGTGCCCACCCCGAACCCGCCGATGGGTGCTCCATTTTGTAGGAGATCATGGATGGAATATTCATCCATATTGCCGCTGACAAAGATGCTCACCTCGTCGAGGCCGGCCGCATCCAGTATTGTGCGAACCTCCCTGCTCAGTTGGGCAAGGTTGCCGCTGTCAAGACGGACGCCCCTGACTTTAATCCCCGTCTTTGTGAGGGCCTCGGCGGTTTCAACAGCCTTTCGAGCCCCTTCAACGGTGTTGTAAGTGTCGATGAGCAGTGTCACGTTGTCCGGGTTAGACAGGGCAAAATTGAGGAAGGCCTCTTTTTCACTTTTCTGGGCTTCGACAAATGAATGGGCCATGGTTCCGAAAATCGGAATCCCGAAAAGAGGTTCCGCAATCACCGTCGCGGTGCCGGCATACCCCGCAATATAGGAAGAACGGGCGGCAAAGAGGCCTGCATCCGCCCCGTGGGTGCGCCGAAGGCCAAAGTCCACAAGACTTGCCTGCCCGCCTGCGGCAATCGTGCAACGCGCAGCCTTTGTCGCAATCAATGACTGGTAGTGTATCAGGTTAATAAGACGGCTTTCAACGAGCTGGGCCTCGGGAAGCGGTGCGGTAATGCGAATGATCGGTTCGTGTGGGAAGAACACTGTGCCCTCCGGCATGGCATGCACGTCCCCAGTAAAGCGGAACTTTTTCAGATAGGTGATGAGACTGTCGTTAAAGCGGCCGGTACCGGCCAGGTAGTCCAGTTCTTTTTCGGAAAAACGGCACTCTTCAAGAAACACGAGGACCGAGTCAAGGCCGGCGGCGAGAAAAAAATTACGCGTCTCCGGCATATCCCGGACGAAAAACTCAAACACGGCGGTGTCGTGCAGATCCTGATCGATGTACCCCTGCAGCATTGTCAGTTGATATAGATCCGTGACGAGAGGACTTTTGATAACATTCATTTTAAACTCCTGCTAAACTTCTAGTGCCTGCGTGGTTGTCAGTACGGCACCTGACTGGGTCATCGCTTCAAGGGCCTTCTCGCCGTCATGTGGCTCTACATTCACGGCCTGAATCCCATCGGTCAGGACACACACCCGGTATCCCAGTTTCAGACCGTCCAGTGTCGTATTGAGGACACAATAGTCTGTGGCAAGGCCTCCAACGAAGATTCTCTTGATTCCGAATTGTCTCAGGCATTCATCAAGATCCCTGTTATTCTTGTCACGTCCCAGAAACACGGAATATTCATCCGGTGTCATCCTGACGCCTTTACTGATAATGAGGGCATTCTCCGGTATCTTCAGATCTGCATGAAATGCGGCGCCGTGTGTATTCTGCACGCAGTGGGGCGGCCACGGACCGTTGGATGCTTCGAATGAGCAATGTTCCGGCGGATGCCAGTCCCGGGAGAGAAACACAGGTAGACTGCGATCACGGAACAACGCAATTGCACGGTTTAGCGGTTCCAGCACGGCATCCCCATCCGAAACCGCAAGGGCACCGCCCGGCAAAAAATCGTTTTGAACGTCAACAACGATCAATGCATCCCCTGCCTCGAGAACTATGGTCCTTCCCGACGTGTCCTTCATGCCTCCTCCTCGTAAAATAAACGGTTGTGCTGATCAGACAGGATTCCTCGTGTGCGTCCTTAGTCCCACGGCCATGAATAAGTATACGATGTACCTTAGTTGCCAGCTATCCAATTTTCAAGAAAAAAATGATACAGGCACCAATTCTGCGCGGTTATAATGTATTGAACTGTATGCTTCTTTAACGCGCATCTTCCGGATCTCCTGCAATATCTCTGTCCGTCTCATGACCATTATCAACCGGACAGGTTACCTGCCTCTTACACAAATGGCATTCCGGTCTTGTCAAATGCCTCTGGTACGCGTAAAATAGGATACTTTTTGATGAAGGAGCATTATGGGAACGGTCACCGTATGTAATCTCGATTGTCCCGACTCCTGTTCCCTCGTGGTAGAGACACGGGAGGATGGTACCGTTAGTGTTGGCGGCAATCCGGATCACCCGATCACACGCGGGTTTATCTGCGCCAAGATGAAAAAATATCCAGCGCGCCTGGCCAGTGCCGAACGGATCACACGGCCCCTTGTCAGGACGGGCAATTCGTGGAACCCGGTAGGGTGGGATAAGGCACTGACCCTGGTTGCGGAAAAAATTCAGTGCTATCGCCGGGATCCCGCCTCCATACTCCATTTGCCCGGAGAAGGTGCCAAGGGAGTCCTGAAGATGGCCGCCAATCTTTTTTTCGGCCGACTGGGGGCGAGCCATGCTGCCGGTTCCCTCTGCGACTCAGCTGGCATTGCCGCGAATATCGCCGACTTTGGATCGCTCGACACCAATGACATACGTGACATTGTCAATGCCCGGGTGATCGTGAATTGGGGTAAGGACCTCTCACGGTCGTCCATCCATACGGCCGAACTGATTCGACAGGCGCGCAAACACGGTGCCGAAGTGATCACGATATCGCCAGGAGGTGACGGGAACGGGCCGTTTTCGGATCATTGCATACGGATACGGCCGGGGACGGACAGATTTCTTGCCGCGGCCGTTATACACCGGTTCATTGAACGCAACGCGATCGGGCCGTTCATACCGGCTCGAACATATAACTGGGCACGCTTCAGCCAGGTGGTGCAGGAGACGAGCCCGAAAGAGCTGGCGGCTGCGTGTCAAGTGTCCGAGAAAGAGGTGGAACGTCTATATCGTGCCTATAACCGGCCGGAACCGGTGGCGACGCTCATGGGCTGGGGGCTGCAGCGCTATGTGCGGGGCGGCGAAAATGTCCGTTTTATCAATGCCCTTGTCCTCATCGCGGGTCACATCGGCCGTGCGGGTGGCGGAAGCTATTTCAGTGTGTTATCCCTCAGAAATTTCAATCTTGAGTGGGCTTCCGAGGCCACTGTGCCGGATCGCAGGACCTTTCCCCTGCCGACCATCGGGCGCAGTATCCTGGAGGCGTGTAATCCGGCCGTGAAGATGATATGGGTCCACGGATTTAATGTCGTAAATCAGGCACCTGAATCAATGCTGATCAGGGATGCCTTCCGCGCCAGCGAATTCAATGTGGTGGTCGATGCCTTCATGACCGACACCGCCGCACTGGCCCATGTTATCCTGCCTTGCACACTCACGCTTGAACAGCAGGATATCGTAGGGTCTGCATTACATAATTATATTCACTATGCCGACAGGGCCGTGGCACCGCCGGGCGAGGCATGGGACGATTTCCGGATATTCAGTGAAGTAGGAGCAAGGCTCAAACCGCCCCTCGTCATACCCGATGCCGACGTGTGCCTCCGTGCATCGCTCTGCTCACCGTATCTGAATACGACCCTCGAAGAACTGAAAAAAACAAAGTTTGCCAAAGCAGTACGGCCGCACCTGGCGTACGAGGGAATGATATTCGACCATCCCAACGGCCTCTACCGGTTTCCGGAGATGCTCCACCCGGAAGAGCCGCCATCATTAGAATATCCCTGGCGTCTTCTGAGCCTGATTCGACGGGATGCGATCCATTCGCAGATTGCGGGCCATAAGCAGGGGCAGGTGCCGACCGTATGGGTGGCCGCCGACAGCAATGTCACCCGGGATATTGACCTTGAAAAAAAGGTGTATTTGGCATCATCACTCGGGCGGATGAGGGTGCAGGTGAAAAAGATGAACGGTATCCACCCCGATGTCATTATTTACCGGCGCGGTGACTGGCTGAAGCACGGCGGGGGCGTGAATCGGCTTGTAGAAGCGGAACTCACCGATATGGGGCAGGGCACATCCTATTACAGCCAGGGCGTGCGGCTTGAAAATTGATGGCTTGATAAAAATGTTTTTGTGCGATGCAACCGGCATGAATCCGCGGCCGGTTGCACACTGCGCGTGTGATGGAGTTCATTGCTAAGTCTATTGACATTACATCGATTTTCAACTACAAAGAGTTCTCACATTGAAGAATTTCTAAGAGGAGAAAAAAAGTGAATCAAGCGTATGCCGTCACTTCTGTTGATCTTGGAGGAAATTTCCACGGAAATCTGCTTGAGATGATACTCGGATCCGGTCCGATGGTTCAGTTCGTGTTATTGACACTGTTGGTCTTTTCGATCGTGTCGTGGGCTATCATTCTCATGAAATACAGAGTCGTGCGGAAGTCCAAAAAAGAAAATCAGATGTTTTTAGATACTTATATGAAAAGTAATAATCTTTCCGAAATCTTTGTGGAATCGAAAAAATTCCGGTATTCCACGATTGCCGAAGTATTCAGGGCCGGATATACGGAACTCGGAAAGATTGCCAAGTCCCGGAAAGAGGTCACGCCTGCTGAAGACAATCCGGACAGTGATAAATTTTCGATGGAAATCAGGGGCATGGCAAATGTTGAAAGGGCGCTTAACCGGGCCGGTGATTCTGAAATATCAAAGCTGGAACGTTTCCTGGGGTTCCTGGCAACAACCGGAAATGCCAGCCCGTTTATCGGGCTCTTTGGCACGGTGTGGGGCATTATGAATGCGTTTCGCGGTATCGGGGCCAAAGGAACGGCGACACTGGCCGTTGTGGCTCCCGGAATTTCGGAGGCCCTCATTGCGACAGCGGCGGGTCTGGCAGCGGCTATCCCGGCCGTCATATTTTACAACTACTACCTTAATCAGTCTAAGATTATCGGACTGGAAACGGATGACTTTGCGTCCGAGTTTCTCAATATTATAGAGAGATACTACGTAAAAAGCGGTCGAAAATGAGATATTCGAGAAATCGCAAAAACGGTAACCGACAACTTGTTTCCGATATAAATGTCACCCCACTCGTTGATGTTGTCCTCGTGCTCTTGATCATTTTCATGGTGACTGCCCCCATGCTGCAGATGGGGATCGATGTCAATCTCCCGCGGGTCAAGGCCAAGAGCATCGATGTGGGAGAGGAAAAGCTGATCCTTACCGTGAACAACAAAAATGAAATCTTCATAAATAAGTATAAAGCTACAATCGATGATTTGAAGCCGAAACTGGAAAGCATCTTTTCGAGCAGGATTGATCGAGAGCTCTTTATGCGGGCAGACGAGAAGGTTCCCTACGGTTTTGTCGTCAAGGTTATGTCGGAAGTCCGGAAGGCCGGCGTCGATAAGCTGGGGATGATTACGGAGCCGCCCAGGGTAATGAAATGACGTCTCTTCGGATAAAGAAAGGTAAAGGTAATGACGGCATCGGCATCAATAGTATGATACTGCTGTCATTTCTACTGCATGCGCTGGTTCTGTCCATCATTTTTCTATCTCCTTCATGGCCCACGCCCCGCTGGACTTTCGGTCCGGTATACACGGTTGATCTTGTCAACATTCCTGCCACGGTCGTCAAAACAAAGGCGAGTGCCGTATCGTCGAGGGAAATAATAGGCATTGGTCCCAGGGAACGGTCTGTGGTGGTTAAAAAAAAGGTGAATAAGATCGAATCGGCACCGATTAAGACGTTGAAGACAATGGAGAAAGTCTCGACCGGTGAGGTCGAAAAAGCCATAGAGAGTATCCGTAGAAAAGGACAGGCTGCGGCACCTGCCGCCGGCCGTCAGGCGTCACCTCAGGACAATGTCGAGATGAACATGAAAATGAAGGTATACTATTCGGTGCTATGGTCACAGATCAGGGAACAATGGGCCCTTCCGGAAGGTATACTGCCTCAGGATGACTATCAGGCAATCATCGCAGTGAAAATCCTGAGGAATGGGAAGGTGGCTGAATTCAATTTTGAGAAGCGCTCCGGTAATAAGTTCTTCGATGAATCCGCAATCAAAGCAATCAAGAAGGCCAGCCCCTTTCCTCCTTTGCCCGAATGGCTGCGGGGGAGCACTCTGGAAATTGGTATCCGTTTTCATTCAACGGATCTTTGAGCATGGTGCGACACGTTCGACATGCATCCTGCCGTTACTATCCCGGGTTTCCGGGATTGCGTGAAAGTCGGGTACGTGAAACCGGACCCTGCCCCAAAGAATAGAGTGGTGTGTAGAGAGAATTATGCGAAAAACAGTTATTTTTATCATTTTGAGCTTGGTATTGTGGAATTCTCCCGGGTTGAGCAAGGTGTACATTGATATCGACTCTCCCGCTTTTCAGCGGTTTCCCATCGCAATACCTGATTTTAAGGATATGGGAGATGGTGCAGATCGCGATAAGCTTGCCGGAAAATTGGCGGAAGAACTCACCAAAACACTAGCCATCACGGGATATTTCAGGATTATCACCCCAAAGGCATTCATTGAAGATGCGCGGACTGCGGGTATTACCGCAGATACCATCGACTTTTCCGATTGGACTGGTATCGGTTCGGAATTTCTCATTAAAGGCGGGATCCATTATGGGGAAAAGAATGTATCGGTAGAATTTCGACTCTTCGATGTGGTGGAAGGTAAGCTGATTACCGGGAAAAAATATTGGGGTACGAGCGAGGAAACAAATGTCATGGTCAGAAAATTTGCAGGTGAAATACTGCTTGCCTTGACAGGAGAACGGGGGGTGTTTGACACCAAGATCGCCTTTACCGGTAAACGGGGGAAAATTTCGGACTTATTTGTAATAAATTTTGATGGTTCGGGCTTCCAGCAGTTGACCCACCACAAGACCATCACGCTTCTGCCCCACTGGTCTGCCGACGGGAAAAAGCTCGCATATACTTCCTATAAACGCGGGAATCCCGATTTTTACATCATGGATTTATCAAACGGCAAGATAAGACGGGTCACAAGTTACAAGGGACTGAATCTCTCCGGACCGTGGTCCCCCGATGGACACAGGATTCTGCTCACATTGAGCAAGGACGGGAATGAAGAGATCTATGTCCTTGATTATGAAGCAAAAAAACTTAAACGCCTCACACGCAATGCTGCCATTGATGTATCGCCGACGTGGTCTCCCGATGGCAGCAAGATTGCGTTTGTATCGAACAGGTCCGGATCTCCGCAGATATTCATAATGAATTCGGATGGAAGTGATGTCCGGCGTCTTACGTATGAAGGCAAATATAACACGTCGCCGTCTTGGTCGCCGACGGGCAAGCGGATTGCTTACGAGGGCACATCGAACGGGCATTTTCAGATATTCTCAATCGATGAAGACGGCGGCAACCATTTGCAGCTCACCTTTGAGCGGGGGGGCTGCGAAGATCCGTCGTGGTCTCCTGACGGGCGCTACATTACCTTCAGCGCCGGCGGCAATGGGAAAATAAGGGTATGTGTGATCAACTCGAATGGACTTAACCTGAGAGTGTTACACGAACAGGCGAATATGGAATCAATTTATCCCGCATGGTCGCCGCGGTTAAATTTGTATTGACGTATCTTTCAATAGTATGGTTTAAACTGACAGTAATAATTGTTGAATTCAAAGAGGAGGAAAAGTGATGAAAAAAAATCTTACGGTTTTAGGAATATTGATGCTGGTAACCCTGTGTGCCCTTCTGGCTTTCACGGGATGCGCAAAGAAGCCGGTTGTCGTGCAGGAAGTGCCGGCAGTTGCAGAGGAGGCAGCCCCGGGAGCCGCCGGTGAAGCAGCCGGAGCAGTTGAGGACGGGGCGGTACTCGAAGAGACGACAGTGGGTGCAGCGGCGTTATCGGAAAAAGAACGTCTGCTCAAGGAAGCATCGGCATTTGAAGATATCCGATTTGAATTTGACAAGTACGACCTGCAGCCCAAGGCTCGGAAAATTCTGCAATCCCATGCAGACTGGTTGCTGCAACACAAGGATTTTGAGGCTATTATCGAAGGTCACTGCGACGAACGCGGTACCAGGGAATACAACCTGGCTCTTGGTGAACGGCGTGCCGAAGCTGCGAGAGATTATCTCATCAATCTCGGTGTCGCTCCCGCGCGGCTGACGACAGTGAGCTATGGAGAGGAATTACCGCTGGATCCGGGACATACAGAAGAGGCATGGGGGAAGAACCGGCGGGGTCATTTTGTAGTTGTTGCCGAATAGCGACAGGATGCCAGGAGCGCAGCTCGTGAACAAGTATATGACATTTTTTGCAGTTTTAGTTGCGGTTACTCTTCTTGGGTGTGCGACGGAGAGGGACTTGCGAATTGTAAGCTCAAGTCTTGATTCGAAGATCAGGTCATTGCAAGATGAATTTGCAACGCTGCAGGAAGAGCAAGCCCAGCTGACAAAGAGTATGGGGCAGGTCGATAAGCTTAATCGTGCCCTTCAGCAAAAACAGGCGGACTCCGGCGCGGATTTTATTGATCTCAGAAATGAGATCCAGAAGTTGAGAGGAGACATTGAGTTATTACACAATGAAGTCCGAAAATCCAAGACGGAGACCAAGGGGGGCGATACAGCAGACGTCCGTCAGAAACTTGATGAAATTTCCCTGAGAATAAACTACATCGAAAATTATCTGGGGGTTGGGAAAAAAGCCGATGCCGAAGTAAGTCCCCGCACAAAAGCCGTGACATCCGGTGCGGCAGTCGCAAAACCAGTGGACAAGGAGAAAAGCTATGCCGGGGCATACACAACCTTTAAGGAGGGCAGGTATGCCGAGGCACGAAAACAGTTTCAGGCGTTTGTCAAAGCCTTCCCCGATACCGAATACTCCGATAATGCCCAGTTCTGGATCGGAGAGTGTTATTATTTTGAGAAGCAGTATGAAAAGGCTATCCTGGAGTACGAAAATGTAATCAATAAGTATCCGAAGGGTAACAAAGTACCCAATGCGCTTCTCAAACAGGCACTTTCATTTATGGAGCTGCAGGATAAATCGAGTGCGAAACTTTTATTGCAGAGAGTCATAAAGGAATATCCGAATACAAGTCCGGCCCGAATAGCCCGCAAGAAACTATCCGGGATCAGATAACCAGAGAGTTCCCGACTGCACCAATGTGTGCATTCCTCCCGGGGCATGGCTAACGTCGTTCAATACCCGGTGGGTTGAAGATAACGATTCGTGATATGGGACGGTCGCTAATTTCGTGCCGCCCGTCTCATATCGCCTACATTCCTCCCCTCAAAAAATATCTCCCGTCTTTTTTTGCCGGAACATCATTGGTTCGGGTGGCTCTGCTGTGAATCGCTATTCCAGATACCTGGGAATTATGCCGGGTGGAACCGGGAGGCTGAAGAGGGCGTCACCGGTGTCGCGTGCCACCGAGAGCCGTGCGAGTTTGATAACGACCCGGATCTTCTCCGGTACTGACGACGTCACCGTGATCTCCCGGGGATACGAGGAACCGTTTATTGCCGAATAGTTGCCATATTGCACATGATAGACTAGGGTGCCCTCAGCATCATAGCTGCTTAATCGGGCGAGTGCGAAGCTGTGCGGCTGTACCCATACTGATTGGAGTATCCTGTCATTTGTCGAGATGTCGAGGCGATACAGATCGCCATCGCGTGAACCACTGACTAGCAGGTTTTCTTTGGTTACCACCGGGCGGATGCCTGTCAGAATGGATACGGCATCGTCGATATCAAAAAACAGACGGGAAAAGAGGAAAATATTTTTTCTTGTCGGTGACCCGATGTAATACGTCCCTTCCTGCGGCAGGAATACTTGCAGGTAGCGGCTGTTCGCGCACAGAAGAAGATCGGGGGTGCCAAAGACAGGCAGCGCCTCGATCCTGAGGGATGAAGGGTGTTTGACGGCCATGGCAACGGTCCGCGATACTCTCCCCTCGGGGTTCGTGATCGTCAATTTGGCCATGGCGGATAGTACGGTGTCAGGGTCATGGGTGTGTGAAATTTTTTCCAGTATGGCTTCAGGAGACAACCCGGGCGGTATGAAGGACTTTTCGACAGGCCGGATGGGGGCACACCCGGACATCTGCGCCAGTATCAGGCATCCGGACAAGATATAAAACAGAAGCCTTGTTTTCATGTGCCGGTATCCCTCCTGCCGCCACCTACCCCTTTTATAAATCATGGTGAATGGCAGCTCCAGGCAGGTTTCGTCCAACTATTTTTGCATGTCACTGATCTTTTTCTTCAGGCTTTTTTGATCTTTTGCCCCCAGTTTCAGGGCCTTTTTATAGCATTTCAAGGCCTTGTCGAACAGGCCCTCCACCGCGTATGCGTCACCGAGGTGCTCCGCAATCGTGGGGTCTCCCGGCAGTATGAGGGCCGCCTTTTCGAGATACTTGATGGCGAGTTGCAATTTACTCTGCCTGAAATACACCCATCCGAGACTATCATTGATATAGCCGTTGCCCGGTTTCAGGGAAAGTGCTTGCTTGATCATTTTCTCGGCCTTTTCGAGGTGTATTCCCCGATCGGCATAGCTGTAGCCGATAAAATTGAGGGCCTCGGCGTTATGCGGGTCTATTTTCAGCACTTCTTCCATGTGCCGGATGGCGTCGGAGAAACGATTCATTTTTTCGTATAGAACCCCGAACCGATAGTGAATGGTGACACTTCGCGGCATGAATTGGAGGCCTGTTTTGAGGGTGTTTTCGGCTCGGGCGATGTCCCCCTTGTCTTCATACAAAGATGCCAGAAAACTGTACAGGTCTTCCTCACGCTTCTTGAGATCGAGGGCCTTCCTCACCAGTGCTATCGCTTCGTCGTACCGCTTTTGTTTTTTCAGGATGATGCCCATATGGACACGCGCCGTCCCATAGAACTTCGACTGCGGAGGAATCGCTTCAAATTCCCTGAACGCGGCATCATATGCATCCTTCCCTTCGTATGACGATGCCAGAAAATATCGGGCTCTGTGATTGTCGGGTTTGGATATCAAGACGGTTTTAAACTGTTCGATGGCCTTGTCGAAATTTTTACCTTCGAAAAAGTACACAAGCCCCAGACTCAACCGGGCCTCCGTGTTTGCGTGATCAAGTTCAAGTATTTCCTTGAATTCACGCAAGGCGTCATCGAAGCTGTTCATGCCGAGATACAGCCTTCCCAGTTTGAATCTGACGTCAAAATTCAGGGGATTGGTCTTGAGTAGTTTTCTGTAGGTGTCGATTGCCCGCGTGTTCTTTCTTTGAATCTCGTATACCAGCGCCAGATCCACCAGGGCCGACTCGAAAGATGGATTGATATTGATTGCTTTTATGAACCAGTGTTCTGCGTCCGAAAACAACTTCATCTCCGCGTATATTTTCCCGAGGTAAAAGCATGCCATGATATTGTCAGGATCGGTTTCGATGAGTTTTTTCAATATAGAGATGGCGTCGGCATGTTTCTTCTTGTCGCGATAGAGAATGCTCAGATACAGGTACGGTTCGATTTTCTCGGGATCGAGCTGGATAATTTTTTTGAATTCTTTGATTGCGTTGTCATGTTCCTTGAGGTTTATGTAGAGATTTCCCAGAAGGAGGCGGGTGTCGACGAAATCCGGATCATAGATCAGAGATTTTTCGAGGATTTCAACAGCCTTTGTAATATTTCCCTTCTTAACATACAGATCTGCAAGCTGGGTTTTTACATAGGGTGACCTCGGATCGATGCGGAGAGTTGTTTCAAGTTCCCGTATTGCCGCGTCATGATTACCCTCGATTGCATGCGCAATGCCGAGAGAATAGTGGTAGTATGCGTTCTCGGCCGTTCTTACTATACCCTCGTCTTCCGGTTGCTCAATTGTACCCCACGGTATATGGGCACATGCGATAACGGTGCAGTACACGAGACTTATAGTGATAAACAATAATACTTTTCGCGTTTTCATATAATTTGTCTTACCAGCATATTCTTTTAATGAGAATCTGATTTCACCCGGATGTAGCCGTAATTTTATACTGCTGCCGGACATGCTTTTCCCCAAAAATCACTCTGCCAACTCAGATACGGTCACAATGTCGATATTATGTGTCCGGAGCATAGGAATTGCTTTTGTGAGGGCCCGTACCGTACTTTCATAGGGATGCCCGATGAATATCAATGTGTGCCAGTTGTTCCGTTTGTCAATCATTGTCTGAAATATTGCGAGGGTGTCGGTGAAGTTTGAGTTATTATCTATAAATACATCCCGTCCTGCAAATTTCAGCCCCAGTCTTCCGGCAATTTGTTTGCCCTTCGTCCCGTTGGTCGTATAACTGTCTATAAAGAAGAGATTATTTCTCTGAAGCTTCCTGAATACTACCTCGAGCTTTTCTTCGTCCTGCATGAATTTTGAACCCATATGGTTGTTTACTCCGCGTGCGTAAGGGACGGATGTCAGATTCCTCTCGAGTTGCCGGCATATGTCTGCGGCACTCATGTCGGTCAGCAGGGCCCCGTCCCCTGGATTCTTTTCCGGGTAATTACATGGTTCCATCGGGAGGTGGAGCATAACTTCTTTCCCGGCATTATGGGCTTTCATGGCGGATTCAAAGGAATATGGACAATGCGGAAGGATGGCGAGTGTCACCGGGGCATCCAATGTTAAAATTTTTGCGACCGGACTCGGATCATATCCGATATCGTCAATGATAATTGCAACCTTTCGGGCTTCAAGGGCGTGCGGCACTTTCCTGTCAGGTGCAATTTCAGTCTGGCGCTCCTTATCCGCATCCCTTTCGACTACGACATCGTGATAGATTAAATAACCGCACGATGCGGTAACAACCAGAATTATGAATAAGCCGAACCATATGAGCCCGGGCACACGCCGCGCGGGCTTTCGTGTTTTCCTTCGTGCGTTCTTCACCTGATTAATACCACCCTCAGCCTGCCATGGTCTTGAATATTTTCCAGCTTTTCAAGAGGTCTATCGCATGCTGAAGCTGGCTGTCGTATTGGGTATACGGCAAATTTTCTTTTTGTTCGCGTATATCCTCCTGCTCGCCTTTCAGATGACCTTGAAGATCTTTTTCACTGATAATGGCACGATCGGATTTATTATTGTTATTATCCAGCGCTGCATACTCGACCGTGATGTCGGGAGTGATTCCCTTTGCCTGGATGTCGCTGCCTCCCGGTGTATAGTATTTAGCTGTTGTCAGTTTCAAGGCCGAGCCGTCGTCGAGTGGTATAACGACCTGTACGGACCCTTTCCCGAACGTCTGGGTACCCAGCAGAATTGCTCTGCCGTTGTCACGCAGGGCTCCCGCGACGATTTCCGAGGCACTGGCACTTCCCCCGTTTATCAGAACAATAACGGGGCACGACGGTTCATTGCCGTCGTCGTGTGCGTTGTAGACATTATCGGCAGTCTTAATCCTTCCCTTTGTCGAGACGACAACACCTGATTTCAGGAAAATGTCGGATACTTTCACTGCCTGATCCATCAACCCTCCCGGATTGTTACGTACATCAAGAATAAGACCTTTCAGTGGTTGCCCCTCGGTCATTATTTTTTTGAGTGCCTTCTTGATTTCGTTGTCTGTGCTTTCCTGGAACTGTACAACTCTGATGTAGCCGATATTATCTTCGACCATTTTGTGCTTTACACTGACAATCTTGATAATATCACGCACGATAGTGAAGTCTTTCGGTTTTGTCAGTCCTTTACGGATGACCGTGATTGTAACCTCGGATCCTTTCGGCCCCCGCAATTTATGGACGGCGTCGAAAATTGTGAAACCTTTGGTGGGTTTGCCGTCGATTGCAATAATCTGGTCCTGGGCCTTGATGCCCACTTTATAGGCCGGCGTATCTTCAAGTGGGGAAACGACCGTCAGGATATCGTTTTGGATCGTTATTTCAATTCCAAGACCTCCGAAGACTCCCTTTGTATCAACCTGTAGTTCCTTATACATATCAGCAGTCATGAATGCACTGTGCGGATCGAGAGATTTGGTCATGCCCTTGATTGCACCTTCGATAACGGTTTGGGGGTCGATTTCTTCCACATAGTTCTTTTCTATGAGATTGAGCGCTTCATTAAAGAGCTTCAAGTTCTTATAGATATCACGATTGCCGGCGACAGCAAGATCGGTGGCCTTGAGACCAGTCGCCGCCCACGTGAGACAGAGAATGATAAGAAAAATCGATAAGAACTTATTTTCTAAAAAAAATTTTTTCATCGGAACCTCCGTAAGATATGTGGAATGAAGCGTCATGCTACCATTATTCCTGATTGAATTTCCATAACTTTTTCCATTAATACAGTGTTGCTGCGATGAACGTGCCCATAAACTGACCGCAACCGACAGTTCGTATTCCCATATTCCAGGTCCGGGTACTGCTCTTGTATCGGCAGCCGTGGGCACTACCTTGAAAAAGTATGATATGCAGTGGTTTCCCTGGTGACCCTGCTATTTGCCGCAAAGGAGTAATCGACACACTTTGCGGGATGGTATGTACCCATGTGTACAGTCCACAGTCAGAGGAACGGCTCACCATGCAAGACACGTTGGTAGTAACCCCCCTACTCGATTTAAAAAGATGCGAGCTCCTTCAAACCCGTATACCGCATGGCTACCCGCAGGCACCCGGAAGTGAACGAACTTGTCTCTGGTCTGGAGGGCTGCCATTTACATGAAGGAAACGGATGCTTAATAGCGCTCTGATAGTGATAGCGTCCACGGAAGTCTTGCGTGTGTATGGGATCCGAAAATACTTCAGAAAAATCAATATTCCTGAATGCTCTGATGTGTTGAGAAACGGCGGGAGCGGGATTATCTATCCGTTATGTAGTCCCATGCCTCTTTTGCTTCGTATTTGAAGGAAACATTTACTCTGGCACGATATGCGACAACCTTCCCGTTTTCGATTTGCATATCGAGATTTTTGATTTCTGCTATTCTGAGATCACTTAAACTTCTGGCAGCAGTTTCCACGGCATTTCTCGCGGCTTCCTCCCAAGAAATCTCACTTGTTCCTATCAACTCGATTACTTTATATGTCCTCTCCGGCATTGTGTTTCCTCCTTCCCGTTTAATTTGAAAATGTCGCAAAAAGTTAATTTCCAGATGACACTGAAAGAAATTTACATTGAAGCTTCCCGCAACACATTGCGAGAAATCTTCGGATTGTCGGGGGAAATGTTTTTCCCTGTTTGCTTACTATGCCCCGCCACGCACAATGGGGTATACGTATGCCACATCTCACTGAAGGCGCGCATGCTCTGTGGAATGAGCCGTACGCATGTATCCGTTATACTGACAAGGGAAAGAGCGTCACTGAGATGGTGGATTTTTTACGACGCCATCAAATTTGAAAATGGATTCCTCTAATTCGCACGATACTACCTATCGTGCCTGCGATTTCGATTACCGTTCATCCTCGATGTGCCATTCCCCGGCATAGATGGGAACTGTTCCTTTTCATTTATACAATAACTGCCGGATTTTCACAATCCCCTTCGTGTGTCGGAGATCGCTTTGGGAAGGTAAATGGATTTTATTGCACCGGCGTGCAGTGCACCGTTCCCGATTTTCCATCGAATCGGTGTATAATGCATCGGTTGCAGAAGGGTACCTGACGAGAAGAATATCCGCAATGTGCCACATGCAGGTACAGGGTACTGCCACACCCGTGGATATTCATCACAGGCGAGGCTGTCCGTTGCCATGTATCAGATGCCGGAGTGTGTATCTTATCCTGACACTGGATTTGACGAAGTCGCGAAAGGTCAATGTTCAGGGGAGCATGCAAAAAAGTGCATCTTTAGGGCGTGCACTGTGCGCATTTTGTGACACACACCGGGAAGGGCATATTTTTCTTGTTGTGCGCCGACATCCGCCTTTCGGTAGTGATTGTCGCACACTGCCAAGGTATCGAGGCGGGAGCTTCCATTGTGCACATTCATAACATCAATGGCGGGCTCTTCAGTGCCTGGAGCCTTAAAGGTAATGTCGCCTGTTCGTGTGCCGGACTCAAGGCCAGAAAAAACGCGAATCACTTTCCGGTATAATGCCAGCAACAAGTCGGTATCATGCTGCCTTTAATGAGGCCCTCAATTTGAGATTGTTATGCCGATTCGATGTAGCGTAACTCGGCGTTTATCAGCTTTCGATCTTTCCAGAGATATTCTATGGTATCGGGCAGGGAACCTTCTTCACGGTTTTCCCAGCCCGGTGTAGAGGTTGCAACACAAAATATATCACGTTCTGGATACCACCGGACGGTGCGCATGCCGCCGTTCACACCCATTAAGGGCAGATAATAATGAAAGCCGCTGTCATAATGCTTGATTTCCGTGGCAAAGAAGCCGGCATCCTCTTTTGATTTGATTTGAAAAATTCTTTTTTTTGCCATGAGTTTACTCCTGACGCAGTGTTGTACAGTGGGCATTGATCTTCACAGCTGTTCGAGCAGTGAAAATTGCCCATGCACCAACACTTTATTGTCATTGTTGCAGTTCTGTCACACACGCCTGAATTGTTGATGACAAAAAACACATTGCCCGTGTTGAACTTTTGAGCGAAGCATGCGATCCTAGCTAAGTCTACAGGGGGCCCGCGAACTGCCCAGAAGAACTTGAATCCGTCTTGTTCGTGTGAACGGTCTTGCTGGATGATGCCGGTGGTTACTCAAGGAGAAAAGGAAGTGTCTTGACCTATGAGACACATGCCCTTACAGTATAGATTGTGCCTCGAATATAAGATATCAAAATCGGATTAATTCATTCACTTTCAAACAGCAACTTAGTATATTCCAAAATTTTGGGAAAAGCAATGCTAATTAATTGATGTCAATCAGCCGGTGAAATACTGGGAGTGTGACCTGAAACCACACCCTGGGAGTGCATTCCTGAAGCGCCGGGTCCGATGGAATTCCCGGTAAGGCGGGCCTGAGACACGCTTTGCCCCACGGTTGTTTATGAAAGCGATAGAAGGTGGGATCGCAAATTCATCTTCGAATTTTTTAATCCCAATTTCTTCCTTATATTTTCCCTGTGAAACTCAATGGCTCTCACGGATAAATTCATCACGGTTGCAATGTCTTTCGTGCTTTTGCCGTCTTTGACGAGATTGGCTACCTGAATTTCCTTTGGTGTCAGATTGTAATGATCCTTTGTAACGGTTTGGAAAAATGGTGACACGATGTTGGTGAGATTTGTTTCCAGTATATTGATATACGCATGCTTTTCGGCAGGTGAGCATGGTTTTTTCAACATGTCTATGTAAGGCATGATGAGATGTTTGACATTTGTCAGTATATTGCCTTGGATCTCGAGTGATTCCTGCTCGCTGTGCTTGAGCAAAACCTTGAGCGCCGTGTTGGCCTCTTCCAGATAGTGAGACTTTTCCTGAACTGCACGCTCGGCTTGTACCAGTGCATCTTCTGCCTTTTTACGCTTGGTGATGTCCCGCGTGATGCCGAGCAGGTGAACGGGCTGCCGGTTCCGGTTTCTAATGAATGATATTTTTGTTTCTGTCCATATTGTCGATCCGTTTTTGTGCACCACCTCGAGGTCCAGGGTGCGGGACACGAACCGTCGATATGGACGGTGATCCGTGGACGAATCATCACGATCTATCCGGAGATATCTTATTGCAGTCTGATACGATGAAGGCGTGAGAATGCGATCAATTGAGGTGTTCAAAAGTTCGCTGGCGGAATAACCGAGAAGCCGTGCAGCAGATGGGGTTACATATCGAAATTGAAGGTGCATGTCCGCAGTCCAGAGAACATCCGATATGTGTTCGATGAGCAGACGGTATTTCAGCGCGTTCTTCCGAAGTTCTCTGATAGTATCCTTCAGGCGGCTTACCGATTTTTCAAGTTCGGTGATGCGGGCGTGAAGCATGTCTCGCTCACCTGAAAACTGATCAGGGATGGTGGTTTTGAATTTCATGGCATAAAATCTTTCGGGCACCATGCTGATAAAAATTAAACAAAAGGGGTCAGGCAGTTCCATGAATCGGTGTGGGAAGACGTGATGAGAGATTGTGCACATTTATCTGTACTACAGCAAGTACGTTCTTAATTTACCTGACTTTATGACGGATGACAACAAAGAAAACCATCTCTGCTGGCAAATCACAATCAAAAACGAAAACCATCACCGTAATCCTGGTGATGGTTGTAATGCAGTGTGGCCCGGCGGTGGCGGCGGTGCCGCCGCACCCCCAGGCCGGACCGGGACAATGGCAGTTGATAATGCTTCGTAGGGGTTAGTGCTTCCTTTCGGCAGAGGTGCCCGGCCATCTTGTTACCTCGCCGATATTTAATGACGAAGTTCACACCTAAACCGCTTTCGTTACCTGTGTTCTGTCTGTACTGCTACCCGTTTAAAAATTGCCTGCAAAAATCATCATACTGCGCTGCAAGGCAGCGTATGTGCCTGGCGGTGGATGGCGCGTTCCCTCCCGGCCCACCGGTCCCCCCCTCCTGATAGCTGGCTGTGCGAGTTTCCCTTGATGGTTTTATTATCAGCATGCCTGGGCCCCCCTCCTTTGGGCCCCGGCATGCTGAGGTATATCTGCGAGGTCTTCAAGAACCGCACCGGCGGCGCAGACATATTCTGTCAAGGCCTCGACAAATATGGATAATATTTCTAAAAAACCGGTAGTTGAAGTAAAATTATTTATTGTCCGCGCACGAAAATTGTTCCATGCATGTGTGAATGGGCCGCGTGAATGTAGTGGTGAATCAATAAATTGTTCAAATGCAAATACATGCATGTCACTTAATGATCTTCCGATACCCTGGGTAAGTTTGATCGGTATTACGCAACTTGTGGATAACAGTTTGAAATGACAATGAGTCCAAACCTTTAAGGCCTGGAGGGTTTGTAATGGTCCGGAAGCTGATGAGAACAGGTGTGTCAGGCGATTGTCGGAGGTGTCTTGCGAAATTTTTCCGTACGCCTCGATTCGCCTCAGGAATTCTGCGGCATACACATTATCTTTTATGTACAGGGGCGAAAACTGCCGGCTCATGTCGGTGATGGTAATGGTTGCGCACCGGATCATGTCGAGGTAACGTGTGGCTGTCTGCATGGAAGAATGCATGATCGTCTTGTTCGTCCGGGGCCAGAGGTCAAAATACGCCGATAGCGCCTCAGCGAGTATATGTATTCCCTGGAGCGATTTCTCGAGAGGCATGTTCCTGATAGTGGAGGCCAGATGGTCGGAGACACGCGTATGAGATTCTTTGATGATTTCGAAAATGATGTCATACATTTCATTAATATCGTAACGATGTGATCGGGAGATGTTCCGGGCAAGCATGGAAAGGTTGTATCCCACGTCATCAATGCTTGTGATCCATTGCATGAAGATGTCAACGCAGGATTGCATACTGCCTAACATTCTCTGGCAATAATCCACCAATGCGGTTTCGTGGATGGGAGCTTTTCGCAGGAAGTTCCGCACGCACGCATGCAGTGTGTCCCATTCCCTGTACACCCTTTCATAATGAATCGTGCTGCCCTCGTGAGTTGCTGTTTCCGTGTGTAGCGTGTCCGATACGAACCGGTTCCACCGTGTGAAGGCTCTATGCCAGGTTTGCATGTGCACTCTGTGGTTTGCTTGCATGAAATCCATCGCATACCCCGTTGCGTGAACTGCGGAGTGCCGTGTTCAGCAGATCACGGAATTTGAAGCGACATTGTATGAAGACCTTTATAGGACGGGATGGAATGGATTTGCAATGCTGAATTAATACCTGATATATACTGGGCAAAATCAGGTATTATGAAAAGGCCAGGAGACTGGACCTGAGATTGGTTTTTTTGGTTTTCAATCCCAATTTGTGCCTGATATTGAGACGGTGAAAATCGATCGATCGGGGTGAAAGATTCAGTATTTCGGCAATTTCCTTTGTCGTTTTGCCGTCCTTGATAAGATGGGCCACCTCCAGTTCCTTGGGAGTCAGGTTAAAGTGCGTCAATGTCATGTTGCGAAAGAAAGGGGAGATGACGCTGTTGAGGTTTGATTCGAGAATATCCAGGTATGCGATTTGATCGTTGGAGAGATGCGTTATTTTTAGCTTTTCCAGATACGGCAGCACAAATTTTCTTATGTTGGAGAGCACGTTTTCCTGCAGTTCGTTTTTGTCATTTTTCCTGTGCTCAAGAAGTACTTTCAATGCTGTGTTGGCTTCTTCGAGATAGTGCGACTTACTTTCGAGTTCCTGTTCTCGTTTTTTCAGTGACTCTTCGACCTGCTTGCGTGATGTGATGTCACGGATAGATTCGATGGCACCGATCACGTTGCCCTTCTGATCGTATATGGGGCTTGCCTTACCCCACATGAAATGCTGTTTTCCTTTCAGGTGAGGGATATCGGTCTCGACAATAAGCACGTCGTTTTCCTTGCTGAGAAATACATAATATTTTTCGATTGTTTTGTCCGGTTTCAGCGCAAGGTCAACCAGGATTGGTCTGCGGTATCCATAAAACGGAAGGGCATGTTCATAATTTCCTCTGCCCAGGATAGATTCAGCCGTCACGCCCGTCATCTCTTCGATGGCGCGGTTCCACGCAATGACTTTGCCCTCGAGATCAATGGCCATTGTCGCGTCGGGCAGAAAATTGATAATGTCGGCGAGCATACGTTCCGATTTTCTGAGTGCGTCTTCCACGTCTTTCTGTGTTGTGATATCACGACCCACGGATTGAATCTCGATGATGCGGCCCTCTTTGTCCATAATTGCCCTGTCGGTCCATTGCTGCCAGCGAATCTCTCCGTTGCGGTTGATGATGCGGTGTTCAATGGAAGCGACGGGATTGTCACGATTCAGTCTTGCGATATGGGAGTCGAGTATCTTTACATCTTGAACCGGCAGGTGATGGAGAAAGTCTACCCCGAGCAAGTCTTCCCGTGTTTCGCCGAAATATCGACAATAGGCATTGTTTACGAACGTAAGCTTTTTGTCAGGCTGCCAGCGTGACACAAGCTCGGTCTGGTCTTCGATAATAGCACGGTAGCGCTCCTTGGTCTTAATCAGATCGTTTTCGACCCGCCTTCGAACACTGATGTCACGCGCGACCCCTATCATACCGAGACGCTGTCCTGCCGGACTGTAGAGAAATGTAATCGTGACTTCCGTCCAGACAGTCGACCCGTTCTTGTGACGCTGTTCAAGTTCCAGCGTCTTCGGTCGTTTCTTATGAGGTTTGCCACCGTCATCTTTCAGCAATTCTTCCTTTAACGTTCTGATGGCGATGTTGTACGAGTCGGTTGTCAGGATTCTTTCGACATTGTGACCCAGGAGATCGCTGCTTTTATACCCCAACATGCGTTCGACGGAAGGTGTGAGATAGGTAAAGCAGAGCTTCAGGTCGGCTATCCAGATTACATCGGAAATATTGTCCGCAAGCAACCGGTATTTGCGTTCGCTTTCCTCAAGTGCCCTGTGCAGTTGCTCTGCTTCCGTGATATCCAGCAAAGACGCAACGCTGGTGTCCGTTCCGGGAATCGTGGCAACGGTGGCCAAGAGTTCTCGCGAACGACCGCTGGTGTCCACGACTGTAAACTCGTAGCTGCGGGGAACCGATTCAGGATCGGTTCTTCTCAACATATGGTAAGTGTTCAAGCGTTCGAGATCATCGCCGATGATGAACTCCGTCCATTTGCGACCGATTACCTCATGGATGCTCAGCCCGGTGAGTTTTACAAATTCTTTATTGGCGAGGGATATTGTCTTGTCCGCTTCGATTATGAGAGTGGCGGTCCCGGTCGTCTCGAAGATTGTCCGATAGCTGTTCTCAGAATTCCGCAGCCTTTCTTCCACACGCGCCCGTTCCGTCGACTCCCGACCGATACCGCAAAATCCAATGGGTATTCCTGCATCATTTCGAAGCAGAGATGCCGACAGGTCGACAATGACACGTTCTCCATTCTTTCGAATGAGTTCACAGGCGGTGATTGTTGCCGATGTCCCGGTCCGGTAGATTTCACTGAATACTTGGTGCATGCGGCCGACGCTTTCGGCCGATGTGTAGGATCGGTAGTGCCGACCGGGCAATTCTTCATGGTCGTATCCCAGTAGCCGGCAGGCTGATTTATTGAAAAAGGTCAGGTTTCCGACCAGATCGACTTCAACGTAGGCCTCTTCGATATGTTCAAGGAGGGATTGAAAGTGCGTGTTTCTGTTATGCAGTTCCTTTTCGGTTTTAATAAGGCGGGATGTTGTTGTCTCAAGTTCCGCAGTATGCCGCCTCAGGGTGTTCAGTTCTTCGAGAAGCTCATTTTTTGTCCTGGACTCGTCTCCCATAGTCCTTTACCTCTTGCAAAAAACCTCCGTTTCGAAAGGAGATACAGGGATTTCTAACCTTTTAAGTGCGGCACTTCACACGATATCCATATACGAATTGAGAGAGCGTTTGTCAAGAAATCCGATGTCCCGCATTTGCTCCGACGGTGTGCACTCACACTGGAACGGCAACATTTGCTTTGTGGGTCACACGTTATTCGGTGAGGGCGAATTCTACCGCACTGCGTGCGTGGAGTATGGTCGTATCGAAGAGAGGAACCGGGCTGTCGGTATCGGTGACGAGAAGGCCGATCTCCGTACACCCCAGGATAATGCCTTCCGCCCCCTTGTCGACCATGTGTTTGATGATCTTCCGGTACTTTTCCCGGGACGTGTCTCGAATCACCCCCAGGCACAGTTCTCGATATATCACATCGTGTACGCAGATCCGGTCGTCCTCATCCGGAATGAGTACCGAAAGCCCATGATGCTCCACTAGGCGACCCCTGTAAAAATCCTCCTCCATGGTAAACTTCGTTCCCAAAAGGCCTACCGTGGTCAGGCCCCGGTCTTTGACTGCCTGTGCGGTCGCATCCGCGATATGCAGAAGGGGGATCGTGATGCCGGCCTGGACCTGATCAGCCATTCTGTGCATGGTATTGGTGCATATGATGACAAAATCCGCACCACCCTTTTCCACCCGCTGGGCTGCGGCAAGCATTTCGACAGCGGCCTCTTCCCACAGCCCGCCATGCTGAAGTGCTTCGATTTCGGCAAAATCGACGGAGTACATAATGCTTTTTGCGGAATGAAGTCCGCCCAGTTTTTCTTTCGTTGTTTCGTTGATGATCCGGTAATATTCGAGGGAAGATTCCCAACTCATGCCTCCGATAAGACCGATTGTCTTCATTGCCGTTACCTCCCATGATTGTTGTGTGGAAAGAATCCGTAATACGGGTTTCCCTTGTTCCTTGTCAGCGGATGCGGCCTGACAGCCCAGTGACAATTTTTTAAGCTGGGTTCACAGGGACGAATCATGTCTATAAAACGTGTCCGTTATGCCATGTGTGGCGTATCAACGCGTCTGTCCGGTGAATATTTCAACTCGAGGCGACGTGCGACGATGCTCATGCTGTAACAGCAGAGGAAATAAAGAATTGCAATGGTAGTGTAGATCTCGAAGGGGTAGATCATCAGGCGGTTATTAAGGGTCTGTGCTACCGTTGTCAGTTCGAACACACCGATAATGTAAGCCAGTGAGGTATCCTTGAACAGGGCTATGAACTGGCCGACAAACGCGGGAATCATGATCTTGAGGGCCTGGGGCAGTACGACAAATCGCATCGTCTGAAAATAATTCAGACCCGATGCCGTGCTTGCCTCGAACTGGCCATAGGGGATTGCAGTGACACCGGCCCGCACGATTTCAGCCAAATAGGCCCCCGAGAAGATGGTGAACGCAATAGTGGCGCTCCAGAACACGTCGATCTGCATGCCGGTAATAATGGGCGAGAAAAAGTATACCCAGAAAATCACCATGATGAGCGGATTACCGCGGATAATTTCGATATACAGGATGCTCAGGGTACTGATGACGGTATTCTTGCTTAATCGTCCCAGGCCGAACACGAGGCCGATGAAAAAACTGACGAACAGTGAAATTCCCGCAAGAGCGATACTGAGCGAAAGTCCTCCCATACCGAAGAAAATTTCACCATTGCCGCCATGGGGGAATGTCCATATGAGCAGGGACTGTAAATTCTTCCAGACGATGGCCCAGTTGTATTTAAAGATCATCATTGCCACAAGCGCAATGAGGCCGGCGAAGAGCAGTACAAAAAATCCCTTCCAGAGATAGACAAAGCCCTTTGAAAGGATGCTCGAAAAACGAGCCCACCCGGACAGATAGAGCGATTCATCACGTTCACCACCCGTGTCTGTCTGCCTGCGTGAGGTAAACCGTCCGGCCACGCTGCCGAGTCCCTTCAAAATCAGTAAGACGGGACGGAATATATACTCGAGAAACCGGTCAAAGAGACTCAATTGTTTGTCCTGGCCAATCTGCAGGTGATGATTGATGCTGTTCATGAAGAGTGAAATGATAAGCGATAGACTCAGATAAATCAGGGATGCCGCCGACGTGGCCTCGAATCCCCTGAACGTAAATGATTCAATCTGTTGCGATTGCCAGCATAGCTCTGCCACCCCGATGGTCATGGCAAGGGAGGAGTTTTTCATATTGTTGAGAAACTCGCTTCCCAAGGGTGGGATGATCACCCGGAATGCCTGTGGCAGAATCACAAACCTGAGTGTCTGAAATGCCGACAGACCGCCGGATGCGGCGGCCTCAAGGTGTCCGTGAGGTATTGCCTGAATTCCGGCCCTCACGATTTCGGCAACGAACGATGAGGTGTAGATGCTGAGACCGAGCGTCGCTGCCCAGAATTCAAAGTTGTGTTCGTTGAGATACTCGGTGACGAAATCAGGCAACCCGAGGGGGAATGCAAAATACCAGAAAAAGAGCTGTACCAAGAGTGGTGTATTGCGGAAAAATTCAACGTAGGCAGTGGAGAAATAGTAGACCGGTTTAAATCGGGAAAGACGTGCAATACCGAGAATCGTGCCAAGGGTGAGGGCAATCACGGCACTGATGAGCGAAATTTCAATGGTCAGTACCAGCCCTTTGAGCAGCCAGGTGCCGAAGATTTCCTTGTATGTCGGGTTTACCTCATAAAGGACGGCCCAGTGAAAGTCATACCCGAAATTGGCGTGTTTGAAGACCAGGAACAGTACAAATACAATACCTGCCGTTACCGATAGTTGCTGAACAAAGCGTGAGGGTTTCATCATACTTAACTACGTACCCGCTCTCGTGAATTTTTTATGTGTCTCAAAAAACTGCGGCCCGATTTGTATCAGGGCCGCAGTATTTTTGACTCGGATCAGATGCTGATTATGGCCACGTTTCGATTTTTTCCGTCATCGGGAAATAGTACTTGGTGTCGGGGCCGTACCACTTGTTGTAAATCTTCATGTAGGCGCCGTCTCTCCACATATCCTGCAGTGCGAAGTTGATGGCATCCCGCCAGTCACTCTGATCTTCGGGAATACCCATACCGTAGGGCTCGTCACTGAAAAAGTCGCCGACCAGTTCGTATTTGCCGGGTTCCTTGGCTGCGTAACCAAGCAGGATCGTACTATCGGTCGACCAGCCCTGCACCTTACCCTGTTTGAGGGCGAGGAAGCATGACGGTTCATCTTGGTAGCTGATGACGTTTTTCTCGGCATTGGGATCGCCAAGTTTTTTTAAGAGATTGATGGCATTCTTTTCACTGGTTGTTCCCTGCATTGAGGCGATTTTCTTGCCCACAAAATCCTGATGGGATTTATATTTCCCCTTTTTGGCGAGGATTTTCTGACCGTCGAAGAAATAGGTTATGGAGAAGTCAATTGTGCGGTCACGTTCACGCTTGTGAGTCATATTGGCCGTACTCATGTCGATTCTGCCCGACGTGAGGAACGAAATCCGGGTCTTGTTGTTGAGTTTTACCCGTTCAACCTTCAGGTCTTTTCCCAAATACCCACCGATTCTCTTTACCACTTCTTCGGCAATATCCACATCAAAGCCGACCCACTTGTTGTTTTCATCAAAATAAGCTGCAGGAATGCTGTTGTACATCAGACCGACACGGACAACGCCTGTGTCAGTCACCCTGTCATACACACTATTCGCAAGACAGACAGAGGTGCCCGCAAACACTAACAGGGAAAATACCACCAACGCTACAATCCAACGACTTTTCCTCATACCTATTCCTCCTTTAGCAAAACATAGTTAATCAAAGGTTAATAAATCATGCTGCTGTAATAGCTCTAATAAATGAACACATTCCCGGAAGGTACTTCCTAATGGGTCAGTATCTTACTCAGGAATATTTTCGTCCGTTCGTGCTTCGGATTCGAGAAAAAGACATCCGGTGGTGCACTTTCAATCAACAGTCCCTCGTCCATAAAGACCACTCTATGGGCAACCTCACGTGCGAACCCCATCTCGTGTGTAACGACGACCATGGTCATTCCTTCCCGGGCCAGATTCTTCATGACATCGAGTACTTCGTTGATCATTTCGGGATCGAGCGCTGACGTCGGTTCATCGAAGAGCATGATATTAGGGCGCATGGCCAGCCCCCTGGCGATGGCCACTCGCTGTTGCTGTCCACCGGACAGCTGGGCCGGATAGGCTTGGGCTTTTTCGGTGATGCCGACTTTATCCAGGAGTTTCATGGCGTATGCTTCGGCCTCTTCTTTTTTCTGTTTTCTGACATTGATGGGTGCGAGGGTGATATTCTGGAGAACTGTCATGTGGGGGTAAAGGTTGAACTGCTGGAAGACAAAACCGATTTCTTCTCTCAACCGTCGCAGGTTGATGTTGGCATCGTGAATCGGCATGTCATCAACGATGATTTCACCCTCTTGTATCGGTTCCAGCTTGTTGATACACCTTATGAGGGTACTTTTACCGGAACCGCTGGGGCCACAGATAACGACCACCTCTCCATGCTTTACGTGAAAATTGACTTTGTTGAGGACATGGAGATCCCCAAACCACTTATCTACATTTTTGAAAAGTATCATTCAAGACCATCTCCTGGATATACTTGCTTTCATCGGGACAGGGTATACATGACAAGCTGACAAGGTACAAAAAAACGATACGTTCTAATGGTATAAGTGAGCCGATTTGTCAAGAAAAAATACCTGCTGTGTCCGATTCTCTGCCGCTGGAGCACCGGTGTTTCTCAACGGGACAAAAACACAGGATCAGACCCCCCGGTTAAAAGAAGTTAATCTTTCTGATGCCCTTTTGGTCCTTGAGCTTCCGGTACACGACGTATGCACACGAAACATCCTGAATCGCGAGACCCGTTGAATCGAAAAGGGTTATTTCCGCAGGAGAGGTTCGTCCCTTTATTTTACGTGCCGCAATGTCTCCCAGTTCACCGTAGATATTCTTTCTGGTCAGAGTACGTTTCTTGAGGGGGATGTTTATTTCACCGCTGTGTGACGCCTGGGCCCAGTCATCGATGACGATCTTTGCCTGCTTCAGAACCATTGGGTGAATTTCTTCCTTTCCGGCGGCATCTGCACCGATGGCGTTGATATGCGTTCCGGGCGACACGTGTGCAACCAGGGGAACGCGAGACGGTGTCGTGGTGATGAGGATGTCAACACCCGTGGTAATATCGTCGATATTTTCCGAGATCATCGTTTCAAGTCCGTAGGTTTTCTTGGCCCATGTGCTGAATTTTTGTGCCAGGGTATCGTCGGATCGAAATTTCCAGATCTTGAGAGCCCTCAATTTTCGAACTTCCATGGTGCACATGAGTTGTGTCCGGGCCTGGACGCCGCATCCGATAAATCCGGCGATTTTTGAAGACTTCCTGCTCAGCAGTTTCGCTGCCACGGCACCGGCAGCCCCCGTTCGCATACTGGTTAAATATGTGCCGTCCAGAACCGCCAGCGGGAACCCTGTTTTCGGGTCATTCAAGATGATGACGGCCATAACTGTCGGCAGCGAGTATTTGTTGCTGTTTTCGGGGTGTACGTTAACACTTTTTATGCCGGCAGCCTTGAATCCCTGCCCATTGATGTATGCCGGCATTGACCGTATATCTCCCTGCGTGAATGTGAGATAACTTTTCGCCGGCATGTCGACTTGTCCCAGACCGTACGCCTTGAATGCCTTCCCCACGGTTTTATTGGTGAGTGCGGGTGTCAATACTCTGGCAACATCTTTTCGTGTAATGAGTAATGTTTCCATAGCCCCTCCCCTGTGTGTTGTTTACCTTCCGATATACTCAGATTTTTCAACCCGGCAGATATCACGTCCGCGACGCACGCGGGCGCGCCGGACCTGCCTTTACTGTCACACCTGGTTACAGACACATACATTCCGTGGCTCATCGGTGACATCTTGTTGTGACGTACCCACTCTGCAGCAATACGGCCGCAATATTGTACGGTACTTTTTATGAAGTGTATCGTAGCTTGCTGATACTGCGACAAACCCGCCGTTTATATGTTAAAAATGACGTTCGGGATATGTTGGGTTATGGATGAAAATCTAAATAGCGACTCTTCAAAAGATTGTTGTTATTTACCATATACGGCCAAAATATCCAACAGGTTAAATACGTTGGCATTGTAAGATGTCCGATTCGTTCGGGCTCTTTCCCTATCAGCGAGGTGCAGCCTGGATGTATGCGTCCGCATAGCGCGTCCCATGGCCGGATCATAACTCCCGGAGTGTAAACCGCCATTTGCAGAAAGAATCTTCAGGATGCGGGTCGGGGGGTGCAAAGACACACTCCACCTGAATGCGTTCGTCGATGACACGGGCAAAACTCTCGAATTCCCCGCGATGCATGTCCTTGCAGTCGAACTCCGGGAGGCCTCTCTCGCGCCGGGCAACCTGGGGCGGGCATGCCGGCACGGTGATCACCACTTCATCATTTGTTTCCTCGACCTCGTACTCGATTAAAATCGTCCAGGGAAAATAGGCGAGGGCCTTCATGAATCCCTTAAGACCTTTTTCCGTGATGTGGAACCGTTTTATAAGATCACGTGCCGCCAGTTCCGGTATTTTGCCCCATACCCTGCGGTTGATTCGTTCAGCCGTCTCCTGGTCGAACTCATCCGATACGAAGAGAAACCAGAAGCCATCCATGACGCGGTAATGCCAGAGTAGAAATTCCAAGTAACTGCGCAGCCCGGAGGCGCTCATGTGTTCAAATACTGAAAGATCCATATTCCCCCCTCCTTTTTATGAAAATATTAGAGTACCGCAGTACAGATGTCGCGGTTCGTATCAGCCGATGGCTTATGTTATGTCCGGATAAACCTGTCGTACCTGGAATCGAGAACGATCACGGTGCCGCTGTCCGTCTCACTTCGAATGAGACGCCCAATACCCTGTTGCATTTTTATGTGTGTATCGTAATAGTATCGGGTCCAGTATTCGCCCTGCGACAATATATTCTTTCTGGCAATCTGGAGCGGATCGGACGGATTGGGATAGGGTATGCGTGTGATGACGACTTGTGTGAGGGTGTCGCCCTTGAAATCGACTCCATACCAGAACGTGTCCACCCCGAAGAGGACACTTTCTTTGATGGATCTGAATGCATTGCACAGCACATTCGTCGGGGTGCCTTTCTGCTGGATAAAGAGCGGGAACCCCTCGCCTTCGATTATCTCACTCACTCGTGCGGTGACCTCCTCAAGATCCTGATAGCTTGCAAAAAGGACCAGGGTCCGACCCCTGTTCCGTCGTATCAGTTCAGGCAGTTTCCTCGTAACGTAATTCAGCCATACAGTTCGGTTAGTAAATTTGCCGTTGACGGTATCTTCCGGAATAATCAGTTCCAAGGCTTCTTTGCGAAAGGGTGACAGGATGCGTTCGAATCGGAAATGCTCGGCATTGTCTGTGTGCCCATCCTCGTTGGACGCTTTGTTCATGCCGGTAATGGTGCGAAAACTTTCAAAGCTTTCTTTGTAGGACAGGGTTGCGGAGGTAAATACAGCCGCGTCTACCGTATCGCCAATGCAGGTGAGGATCTGCTCTGTGACATCAACCTCCTGTACGGTCAATATCCAGTGCTTCCGGAATACCTGGCAGGCGGTGACGGTATTGCGCGATTCGGCACTGGTTTTAATTGTTTTGAGAACCTCGATGCAGTCGGCGATCCTGTCGAGCGTCGATCTGGTCCGCTCGCGCGAACGCGCCGGCATTTTCATCAATTTTACGGTGTTGTCGTCTCTGATCCATTGGAAATTTTTCAGTATTCTATTCAGTGCATTCATGAGTGTTCCCAGATGGTCGTCCATGCGGCCATGTTTGAAAGGGGGGTCCATGTGCGTAAGCACGTTCATCTCCCCCATTCCGGTTTTGCTCTTGATCCCCCGCAGAAAAATACCGAAGTCGGTGAGTGCTGTGTGGACCGCCTCAATGGCGGACTGTGCGCCTTCAAATTCCGTGCGCAAGAACCCGGCTGCACGCGAGCCGAGACGCGCGAGAAGCGACTCTGGATATTCGATCATGTCACGAATATCTCTCGAGCTTACTTCAATACCGAATGCATTGCGCACGGCCTGTTCGAAATGGTTGGCTTCGTCGATAATCAGGGTGCGGAATACTCCGGATAAGGCCGGGTCACGATCGAGGAGGGCCAGTTTGTGATGATTCGTAACGACAAGGCGTGCTGATCTCGCATCCGCATTCACAATCTGAGCGGGACATCGCACGTGATGTGAGGGACAGCCGATTTTTGCCGAAGCCTCCTGCTGAATCCGCCTGACAACTTGAGGCCCGAGGGTCGCAAATATCCTGTTCCCGATACTGTCTCCGGCCGAATCCCGGAAATGGAATATGAGATTGATAAAAAAGAGCCATGCCAGGAGCTGCCGGCCCTGCCAGCGGTCACTGTAAAGATTGTCGAGTTTGACAGCACACAGGTAGTTGGATTTTCCTTTCAGCAGAGCCACGGGAATATCTCGATAGAGGCTGGTGAGACCGACGGTGTGATTTATTTCTCTCTCGAAAATCTGATCTTGGAGGCTTTTGGTATACGTCGAAATTATGACTCGTGCATGCGGATTTAGTCTAAGGAATTCCATTATCGGAATAAGGTACCCCTGGGTTTTGCCGGTGCCCGTTCCGCCCTCAAGGGTCAGGATTGCGCCGTCATTGATGGCATGTGCCACATGGCGTGCATAGGCGACCTGGGCCGGTCGTGGCCTGAAGCCTGCCCGAGACTGCGCCAAGCCGGCGAAGAGACTATCCAGAAAGTCGATATTGATCTTTTTGAGAGGACCATCCGGTGCGGTTATAACGTCGCTCTTCTTGGCCGTGGTGAGAAAGGTTTGCCACCGGGGAGTGTCAGCGCTAATGCACGGGTCAAAGAGCTCGCCGAAATAGTGCCGGTAGTGCCGTGCAATATGAATGAAGAGGCTGCCGAAAAGTGTGTTGCTCCTGGCGAGATAATAACGGAGTGCTGTGGCGCAGGGTGTTTCCGTGTCGTTCAGGATGCGGCCGCATATATGTTTAATGCAGTTGATTGCAAGGTCGACCATCTCCGGTGCGGAGACACTGAGCCGCGGCCGTGGTCTGCCCTCCAGATATTCCCACAGTGATTTAGGGCTGTAGGATTCGAGGTGCGGCATGAAAAACTCCGAGGCAAACGAAAGGTCTACCACCGGCAGCTCACGACAGAACTCTTCGAGGTCTGCACCGGTCGTGCTCGCGTCGAATGCCGCGACGCAGTCAATGCCATCCAGGAACTGCCGCATCCGCGATTGTACTTCGTCTGCCGAAGGGGCTGCCCGGAGCATCTCTTTCGAAACATTGGAGCGATATCGGTCGCGTGTGGTAAGGTGGTTATAGCGTATAAGCGAATCATACGTCCGTGACGGGGTATCGGGGGCGATGATCGCTGCCGCAATGGCATACACGCGATTGCCTTCATCTTCCCGCAGACCTGTGTGGGCATGGATAAGTGCGATACGAGTGATTTCTTTTTCAAATGGTTTCAGCATAACCGCCGCAGAGGGTGCGATGCACGTGTGAGTGTAAACTGTCCCGGCAGTTGCACACCCCTCTCAGGGGGGCGGAACATGGTTTGGATTTTTATGCCAGCGAGCCTGATCTCCTCAGGCACCGCTAATTTTTGGATGGTACCGCACACAGACATAGATTGAAGCGTCCCGCAATAGAATTACCGTTCAAGTCAGGATACGCATTCCAGGGCCTTCGGCCCGCGCATGCATACGTCGCACTGACGAGGCAGCTCGCGTTGCAGAATGCGAATGTGTGAATCCATCCATTCGATCTGATACCGGTTACATATATAAAGATCGGCCGGACTAAAATCAAGCAGAATCGGGACAGTACCTCTCAATAGAGAGATGATTCATGGCCGGGAAGGGAATTAGTCTGCGGCGGGAGCCTCGGGAAATGAAGGCGGGAGGGGTGCAACCCGTTCCTCGATTACCCGCATGGACTTCCACTTACCCCCGAGAAACCTGATGTAAAAGACGATACCGAGAATGCTGATGTGGGCTGTCGTGAAGACCCAGCCCGTGTAAATGCCCTTCGACAGGAGCACAATGGCAATATAGCTCGGAACGACCATGACTGCCATGGATATCGACAGCTCGGCAGTCATGACGAATCGCGTATCGCCGGCGCCCTTCACCGCCGATGAAAAGATGATGTTCAGGGTATCGAAAAGCGAATAAAACGCCACAAAGCGCAGGAGCACCACCGTCAACTCCCGTATCGAACCAAATCGTACCGGATCGGAATGGACGGCAAACGGCTTGATAAAAAGATCGGGACAGACGACGTACAGAACCGCGATCAGCCCCATGTAGAGAAACGTTAGGTGGAATGCCGAGTAGGCGGTCCGTTCCGCCAGGTGGGGCTTGTGCTCTCCGATGTGTTGACCCGTCAGGACGGATACGGCGATGCCGGTACCGAGCATGGGCATGAAGGCGAGCGTGTTGATATTGAAGGCAATGTTGGATGCCGCCAGGGCATCTGTGCCCAGACGCCCGATAAGGACGATAAAACAGGTGAACCCGGCGATTTCGATAAAGAATTGCACACCGCTGGGAAAACCGAACCGTACAAGCCTGATAAAGAGTGCTTTCTCGAAGCGCCAGCCGATGAGGGAGTGGTAACGGTGGCTATATCGCCCTTTGAACAGCAGGAAGAAATACAGGGCGATGCTCAGGACGTATGCACTAACCGTTGCAATGCCCGCCCCGGCAATGCCCATTTCGGGGATTCCCCAACGCCCGAACACGAAGATCCAGTCCAGGAAGAGATTGACGATCGTCTGGACGATATTGATCCACATAACGGGCAGCGTCTTGCCGAGTCCCGAAAAGAAGGCCGCCATGGCAGATGCCGCGATAGCCGGTATGCCGCCGCCGCAGAGGATGATAAAATAGACGCGTTCGCACTCGGCAATCTCCGGTGCATGGCCGATCAGGTGAAATATGAATGCCGCTGCCGGAATGAACGCAAGTTGTACGGCTCCGCCGATCAGCGAGAGATAGATGCCCTGCCACAGCGCAGGACCGCACCGGTGGTAGTGACCGGCCCCGTAATACTGGGCCACGAATGTACCCACGTAACTGGCGGTACCGATAAAAAGGCAGGAGATGGTGAAACTCAGCATGCCGGCCGGCATGGCCGCGGCGATTGCCTCGGGAGAATACCAGGTCAGGAACATCCGGTCCACGAAATGCTGCACGGACCAGGTTCCGGTGCTGATTATAAGGGGGAAGGCCAGGTACAGTACTTCGCCGTAGCCGCCCTCTGTGTTCCATCGATATTTCAGTCGTCGGAGGATGCTCATGGTGTTCCACATCAAGATTACTGCGTCATTCTTACCAGAAAAAAGCGAAGACATAAACAGAAGAGGCGGATTCAACCGGTTATCAGCGGCGTATGCAGCGAATCACCTTGATTTTCTTTTCCTGTCTCACGAGAGAAAATCAATGGCGATGCGGTTGAATTTTTCCCACTGTTCGTCGTGGGGGCAGTGCCCGGCTTTTTCGAATACCTCGAGGTGCGATCCTTTCAGGAGCCGACACATCTCCAGGCTGCATCTCGTGGGTATGGATTTGTCCTGACGACCGCACACGAGCAGAATCGGCACGTCCATTCCGCCCAGCGTGCGAATGTCATCCTGAAGGGTGTCAAAAAAGTTATTGCGCAGGATCTGCAGCATTGTCGAAGTTGTGCCTGCAATTTTATGGAAGCGGACGACATTCTCGAAGTAGTCGTCGGTAATAAAATCCCGGTTGTGGATAAAGTTGCTGTCGAGCACTATGCGCCGCACAAAGTTGTTCCTGAGGCCGAATAAAAACTCTCCGACACCGGGCAGGTTCGCAATTCTACCGATGAGTGGCAGCGAATTGGGCATTCCCGCCGGGGCCACCAGAATCAGCTTGTGAAGCCGTTCCCGATGCCGGGCGGCAAAGTATACCGCGGTGCCGGCACCCATTGACTGTCCGACGAGCGATGCCCGATCGATATCGAGGGCCTCCATAAATCTAAGAAGCTGGTGAGCATACAGTGAATAATCATAGTCCATGACTTCCCGGGTGCTGTAGCCGAATCCCCAGAGGTCCATGGCATACACCTTGAACCGCTCGGCCAGGACATCGATGTTTTTATGCCACATGTATGAGTCAAAGTAGAAACCGTGAAGCAGAATCACGGGTTGACCGCTGCCTTTCTCGAGGTAGTGGGTCGAATGTCCGTCCAGATCGATGAAATTTCCGGCGGCATATTTACGGCACCATTCACTCAATGGTCTGCTGTCCCACGGAATGAATTGCACTATACCTTCCCCTTTTTATGTGTCAAAGTACGGGGCAGGGTTTTACAACCCCGCCCGTCGTACTGAATTATAGACCGGATATTTTCATGGCGATCTCCGCGCCGGCACAGACCCTGATGTCGTATCTATAGCCTTCGATTCCGTAAAAGACGGCATGCTGCTCATTGACAAAGGCAAGGGTTTCCGCTGCCCGCGATCTATCACATTTAAACAGCGACACGGCTTTAATGCCGTCACTGCCATCCGCGTACATGTACGGGCCCTCACGCGTAATAAATTCCGGCACGGGAGACATTTCCACGAACCGTGTCCCCATCTCTCGGGCGCTTTCCGGAGGGTATGATGCAAATGCTATGATGATCATGTGACTGTTTCTCCTTTCTTCGGTTATTGATTATGTCTGGTGTGTTACCTGGTGGTCCCCGTGTTATTGCATGTTGTGGAGGTCGCTGACCTTCACCGCAAAAACAATGGGTGAGTCCGTCGCAGTTGCTGTCGTTGTCGCTTTCCTGTGCTGCTGCGTGGCGACACAATTGTTCTTTCCGGGTTCCGACGGATGTGTGTGAGAAAGGTGTGATGGTGGTCGCAGAATGAGCGTACCGATCACGTGTGACTGCATGAATCTGGCATGCGGAGGTTCCTCCAACGTCAGGGACGGACCTAAACTTTGATTGTTCTCGGCGTTATAAGAGACGGCACCCATGGGTGATCAGGTGAATCGGTGTAAACATTACGGGGAACTGCAACTCTACTTATTTCAATATATGTGAAAATTCAAAAATACAATACCAAATATTTACCATGAAAGTACCAGATTCAGGCTGAGGGTATCGCATGGGTTATGTCGTGGTGTGTCGGTGCGGCGTACGCATAAGTATATGAGGCTCACCCTTCACAAGTCTTCAGCGCAGTGAAGGGCGTAAGCCGAATTCATCCACGATAGCGAAGCGTATCGGGATACGCCTCATTCCACTGGATTTGCGCGCCTTGAATTTGAGGCTTTTTACCTTGCCATCTGAAATTTGACTTTTGCGGTTTTGTCAAATGTTGAATTTTAAATAAGACGGCAGATAATGTGGCGCAGTGGTGAAAATATCGCGTGATGGACTGATAGCGTGACCATTCGACATCGTACGTGAGCGCAATTTTTCTGCTTGTGTCGCCATTGCGGCGAATGACATGGGCGAAAGCCCGAAAAGTGAAATCAAATAAAGAAAAATATTCAGAAATTATTGACTTAACCGAAAAGTAATAATATAGTTCAACAGTATGGAAGTGAGGCATCGAAAAAAACAATATCCTCTTTGCTGAGGAGATTGCTTTTTTGATTTATAAATCCAGGTAAAGAGGAGAAGTTTTATGCCAGACAAAAAGCTAGTGTGTAAAGAGTGCCACCAGGAATTTGTTTTTACCGAAGGAGAGCAGGCGTTTTACAAAGAAAAGGGTTTTGAAAACGAGCCGCAACGATGCCCGGCATGCAGAAAAGCGAGGAAACAGAGAAATCAATTCAGAAAAAATAAAAGATACTGATTGCGATAACAAGAAGTACGGGAACTGTTGACCATGGTTAACAATCCTCTTTTATTACCGTGAAACTGATTTCAACACCAGCACCCCTTAATTTGAATAAACAGCGGCAGGGTTCCCGGGACCCTGCCGCATTTTTATATACTTGGACCTGATGGGTTCGTGAAAAAACATCCTCTGTACGATCTTATTCCTCTCATGATCTCAGCACCGTGAATCTGAAGTTTTACTATCTTATCTGTGTCAGACGCAGGAACTGCCCCGCAGGACTCTTGCTGTAGCTGGTTAACGCGTTGGGGGTATGGGTGGCAGAGTCATCCCCCGCCGTGTAGTACTAAAGACCTGTGCCGGTGAGACCGATAATATAAATGAAATTAAGCACAAACCTGAAACACTGTTGACTGACGATATGCCTTATGCCTTTATGTCGCCCGGGAGTGACCATGCTGATTAACGGTATCCTGCGAGATTCCGATCACATGGTTGACCTGGGTTTTTTTCGGTGACGGGATAGAACAATGCCTTTCCGGGAGGTGCCTTGCTGTCGCAGTGCCCTGAAAATACGTGCCTTACGTGGGAACATGTGATAATTTCGGGAAAAGCGTTTCAGGAGAGGAGCACTCTCACACGATGAACTGTGTTTACGGTAAGATAATCTATACGGGACTGTCCGTCATCGAAGAATCATATCTTATCTTCGACGGGCAGAAAGTAGCCGGTATTGCGAAGCGCGGGAAAGGAATGCTGCTGGGGAAATTTGACGTAATAACACCGGCGTTCATTGACCCTCATTCCCACATCGGCATGCAGCGCGCCGGAGAGCCCGCCGGCGAAGCGGAAGCGAACGAACATGCAGACACCATTCTTGCCCTGTCCGATGCCCTTGACTCGGTGCAGATGGACGATACCGCATTCAGGGATGCCGTCGAAATGGGCGTACTTTATTCGTGCATTGTGCCTGGCAGCGGTAATATCATTGGCGGAAAGTCAGCGGTAATCAGAAACTATGCCGAGAATACCACCGATGCGTTTTTTGCCAGGGCGGGAGTCAAGGCAGCCTTCGGATACAATCCCATGTCAACCCGTGAGTGGAAGGGCACACGTCCGTCGACACGTATGGGAGCGCTGGCACTCCTGAGAGGAAAGCTGGATGAAGTGCGGCAAAAAGTCGAACGGTACACGGCGGCGCCCGACAAAAAGAAAAAGGAAATCGTGTTTGCGGCGGAAGAGACGTTGCTGCGCGAAATTCTGGCGGGTACGGTTTGCCTGCGGGTGCACGTACATAAAATCGACGATATTGCGGCTTTGCTCCGCATTGTTGATGAATTCAGGCTGACCATTGTCGTCGAGCACGCCATGGACGTTCATAAGCCGGAAATTTTTCGGGAGCTGGCACGACGGGGAATTTCTGTCACGTACGGTCCGGTAGATGCATTTGCCTACAAAGTGGAACTCAGACATGCAACCTGGCGTAATATTTGCCATTTAATCGAATCAGGGGTGACATTCGGCCTCATGAGCGATCATCCTGTCACCCAGTCATGCAATCTCTTCCTGCAGGCCCGCTGGTTCATCCGGGCCGGATATTCGAAACGGGATGTGGTTGAACTGTTCTGCCGTAAAAACGCTGCGATCCTGGGTATTGATGATAGACTCGGCACGCTCGAAAAAGGAAAATGGGCTTCCTTTACCTGCTGGACCGGTGATCCTTTCGACCTTGCACAGTTTCCCCTGGCCGTTTACGGCGAAGGTCGGCTGCTTCATTCCGAGGTGTAGGTAACGTCGTCCGACAACTGGCTTCCGGCGAGAGGGCCGGTCTAGCCACGGTTGGCGGGTAACGGGGAGCGTGGGCTTATGAAAAGAGTAAGGATTCCCGAACCTGTTTCCGGGGGGCTTATTCTTTCATATCAATGCACGGCCGAGCGCAGACATTGCATGTATGCATGTTCCCCGAATTGGGCGGCAGACTGGATATCCGCAAAAAACCTGAACGCATGTCTCTCGCAATTGAAAAACAGAATACAGCCAAGCCCGTGGGGTGCAGACACAACCAATCTGAACTACGGACTTCACTTTACCGGCGGTGAACCCTTTATGAACTTTGACCTTCTGGTCACCGCGGTTGCGAAGGCAGACGCGATGCAGATCCCATCGATGTTCGTCGAGACAAACTGTTTCTGGTGCCGCGACAACGAGGCTACCAGAGAAAAACTTGAGTTGCTCAGGAAAAGCGGTCTCGTAGGGATTCTCATCTCGGTCAATCCGTTTTACGCAGAATATATTCCTTTCGAAAGAACGGCGCGGGGTGTTCTGATCAGTCGCGAGATATTTGGCGACAACGTGGTCGTGTATCAATGGGAATATTTCCGACAAGTTCTGCGTCTGGGCATCAAACACAGGATTGCGCTCGACGACTACATGCAGCTCACTCGGAGAGAAAACATTAGCCAGCAGGTCGAACTTTTCCTGACGGGAAGGGGTGCAGTCCGGCTGAGAGCGTTTTATCCGCGATATCCGGCCCATTTCTTTTATCGAGAACGCTGCAGGCCCCCGTTCCTGCGGAACTGGCACAATCATTTCGATAACTACGGCAACATACTGCCCGGGTATTGTGGTGGTATTTCGCTCGGGCACTGGAACGATCTCGATGAACTTTTTACGGAGGGCATAGATATAAAACGATATCCCGTGCTGGACTACCTTATCAAGGAAGATATCGAGGGGCTCTCCAGGTTTGCGGGAAATTTCGGGTTCCGTGAGTCGCCTGAGGGGTACGTGTCGAAGTGCGATCTTTGCCTCGACATCAGACAATGCCTGGTTTCGCGGGGAGAGTTCCTCGAGTTGTGCCCGCGGGAGTTTTACAGACATCTTTGACGGCATTGTATCCTTGCGATTTTCGCGCCGGGGTGGCTGAGGTTGCCAGCCGGGGGTACCGTCACGGTGATATACATGACGGTTTCCGAGGGAACTATTATCGAACTACGGCGATGCTGAGGGAAATGAGTGCGAGAATATCGGTAAGGCTGCCGGGTGTGGTCAAAAGATTTCTCCCGCCATCAAGAGTTGTTTGTAGTGAGCGATTGCCTCTTCAAGCAGGAACGAAAAGTAATCGATATCCGTTCTAGCCCATTCGAGCTGATCCTGCGACAAAAATTCTTCGTATTCCCTGTGAAAACGTTCAGCCAGACGTTGAAATTCTAGCCGAGCCTCCTCGAGTTCGATTGCATCGGCACCCATCATCAGGGTTTCGAGACGTGGGACGATCAATTTCATTTCAAGAAGAGTTTCCAGTTTATCTTTCATCGGTTGATTCCTGCCTTGTGAGTGATTGTTTCATGGTGTCTATATATAAAAAAAATGGAAATTGTGCAATCGGATCGATGGGGACCGCACAACTTCCGGCTTATCACTGTGGAGACGGACGGCGATGTACAACTCGCATTCCGCCATGTGTCTGTTGACTTACTGTGTGCCTGATGCATCAGGTAATGTTTTCTCTATGGTGATGCCGGTTCCTTCCTGCCATGCGTCGGGAGGGCAGCTGACATTGCGAGCTGCGTATTGACTGCTGATTGTAAATACAGCAAAAAGGGCAAACAGGGCTCCGAAGACAATCAGGGATTTTTTACGCGAAAGATGGTGGACATGGACACTGGCCAGGACAAGGAGATACATCATCCAGGCCAGCCCTGCCAGGCTTCCGATATACGGTATGAGGCTTACAACGGTTGTGATCGGCGTGATTGCCGTTGCGTATGCACCACAACGGTAAGCCGTTTCGAAAGATTCTTCGGAACCCATTGGCTTCCAGATGAGATAGAGGATTGCCGCGCCGACAAAGCCGAACATGGCAACGAAAATCGGTGTCAGGAGGATCGAAAAAAAGGTGATCGAGAGGGGTACCCTGGAACCGACTCCCATGATTGTCAGAATGGCCTGAATAAGGCCGACAACTAATCCCATAACCATCATAAAGATGATAGGGTCGGTGTAACCGTTTCCTTTGGGCATGCTCTTGAAGAAAACGGCAGGGTTCGTAATGACATTCCCCGTGATATCAACAATTGTTGTCATTTGACGTTTCAATCTTCCCATTCGAACATTCATGTCTGTCATGGATTTCTCCTTCAATGGTATACTGCCAGGTACTGTCTCGGCAGGTATCCTGTCTGTGATTTTCGTAAAATCGCACCGTCCGTGAGGCGGCCGTCCGGTGTTTGATCAGACGCGGGGTTTCCGCCGACGGAAGTAGGTGGCGAAGAGTTTTTCACGCGACATGCACGGGCCCTTCGTTCAAATTTCCCGTGCTGTCTTGTCGATAGGAGGTGCTTCTTTCACACACGTGTCACGCCGGGTTTATTCCACGAGACCTTTCCACGCATCCATCTCAAGAAAACTACCTTTGATATGGGCTTCCAGTTCGTAGAACATCTTCAGTGGTACGGCGAAGGTCAGTATATCTTTACCCAGTAGCATTCGAACCTGTTTTCGCGCGGCCAAGTCGGTGAGCCCAATCACCGCGCGTGGGTATTCGGAGGCGGCCTCACTGTAGGGCAGAATTCCGATGGTCTGGCATCCGGCAGCGAAAGGAATAGTCACATGTTCTATTCCGTCCCGTGCGTAATTGGCCAGGACGGTAAGGGCGGAGAGCTGATCCGGAGTGACAGTGAATATGATGACAACGGGCTTTTCCCGCGCTGCATCAACCTCTTTAAGAGGCTTGAAAATAACATAGTCCCAGGGGACGTCGATTATTGGCAGTCGGGCAACAAAATCTTTCACCAGATCCGGTGATTTGACATACCGTTCTCCATGTCGCAACTGCTCCATGAAATGGTTGTTGATCACAGTACATATTGTTTCGGCCAGCTTATTCTGGCTTCCCCATGTTTCGTTTCCCGAGGAAAGAAATCGATAGAAACCTTCGATACCCCCAGGTACATTCAAGTACTGGTTCCCGAATCCCAGTCCGACACCGCCTCCCCAGCACCCGAAGGTGTCCCTGTCGAAGACGGCCGTCTTTCCCCTCGCCACCTGGGCAAAGAGGGTCATCACGCATCCCCATCGTTTCTTCTTAAACTGGAGTGCATTATCCGGTTTTTCATCTGACCAGATAATGGCGACAGGTTCGAATTGCAGCTTGAGGACCGAGGTGAGAACACTTTCCATAACCTTGTCTCCTGTCTAAACGATAACGTAAACCACATGATTAAGTTGCAGCGTCAAGGGACTATCTATGCCGGGGCATATTGTTTATGATATATTTTTTTGGAATAATGTCAATTGTACTGATACGATTTATTAAGATATTTTTTTGACGTATAGTTGCCCCTCGTCCATGGTGATGGGCCGCATCTGTAAAGGAATAAATAACATATTGAGGATGTTGTCAAGGTGCTGTCACTACATGTGTCACGGTGAAAACAGTTTCTGCAGGCTTCGACAGCGGGTAAGGCGACGGTTCGCTTGCCCGGAGTGACTTCCTGAACGTTTCTGCACTGGACGCACGGTAATTTATCTGCTATGTAGGCGCGGGTTGAGGTACGATCTGGAACGGCTCAATAGGGAGAAGCGAACACCTGCAAAGGGTGAAGGGCGGCGGTATAGTGCTTCTCGTCACATCATGTTCACACACCTGGTATGTCCTGTGAACCTAGCACGATCTTTCGGACAACATATCACCGTATAAATCGCATCAGCAGGTTTTGGCACCACGGTAAGGCCGGGGTATGCCGAACCAGCCACCATCGATCCTGTTTGTATGATCGTTGTGTCCATTACTCCATGCAGGTCGATCGATCTGTGGCAACAAAGCCGGAGACTGAATGTCGATGGATAACAAGGAGTGTATGCTGCATAACAGACACTATAACTGAAAAAGACAGAAAAATAACAGACAGTACAACCGATGTCTGCGGCAAGGATGCGTTCTGAGCCAGAGGGCCGAAAGGCGCAGTGAAGACTGCAAGTCGAATTAATCTGCGATAGCGGAGACTCGAACATGACCGGGGTTAAATGATTCATGGAGATCAGTGTAACGAGTTGGATTTATCGGAATCATCATAAGGGGCAGACAGAGATGCACAGCCAGAATCAATTAACTGCTGGGCCAGGTCAGCAATATTGTTATTGCAGGACGAATTAAATTTTCCTACCAGAAATGGAGGAATCAATTTTATCGCCCCATCGTTGATGGGTCAACCAATGAAAGAGGAACTCTTGCCGATAAACCCGGCATGATTGAGGGCAGGACGGTGAAACCGGCCTTGGCGAAGCAAGCCGTTGAAAGACTGTTTCCCGGTGCCGTTTCGAACATGCAGGGCATTGCAACTGAGTGTCGAAATGTCCGAGGGACGGAACGTAATCAGGCACAGGGGACCGAAGATATTCAATAAATCAGGATATTACAGTTATGAATGGGACACCAAAGGGTAACAGGTTACATATCGGGCTTTTCGGGAGGATGAATGTCGGCAAATCCAGCCTTCTCAATCTGATTGTGGGACAGAATATTGCCATTACGTCATCCGAAGCGGGAACGACAACAGATGTCGTAGAAAAGGCGATGGAACTTCTGCCCCTCGGACCGGTGGTGTTTCTCGATACGGCGGGGCTCGATGACCTCTCATCCCTCGCTCGACTGAGACTCGAAAAAACACACAAGGTGTTCGATCGTGCCGACGTGATTCTGCTTGTCGTGGAACCGGAGATCTGGACCGACTACGAAAAAAACGTACTGCAGGAGGCCGAAAGGCGAGACCTTCCCCTGATTGTCATTGTTAACAAGATAGATATCCGGGCACCGGGTGAGG